>Ga0209978_10000024_pt1 | contig 61784 bp, 62 predicted proteins | sample BentaG_FD_182805 | JGI IMG/M metagenome (GOLD analysis project Ga0209978, IMG submission 182805) | Deep subsurface microbial communities from South Atlantic Ocean to uncover new lineages of life (NeLLi) - Benguela_00093 metaG (SPAdes)... | ecosystem: Environmental > Aquatic > Marine > Oceanic >... | reverse complement strand
CATAGAAATGTACCGGAGAATCAGCGAAAGACTCACAGACCCCTCTTTACTGAGCCGGCTTGAAAAATTCTTTAAGAAAAGGCAGACTTTGCCCGAACTGATCGAATGGATTCATGACAGAGTAGAACTCAACAAGGGCGACATTATGCGCCATAGCAATCCTTTTGAAATAATTGAGTATGGCCAGGGCAAATGCAGAGAATTCAGTGTCTTGTTCACAGCTATCTGCCTTGCGAACGGTTACCGTGCGAGGTTAATCCTTGACATGTCAGATCACGCGTGGACAGAGGTTTGGGACGAAAAGCAGGGCAAGTGGGTTCACGTTGACCCTTCGGAAAAGAGGATAGATGATCCTGAGATGTATGAACGAAACTGGAAGAAGAACTTGAAAGAAGTGTACGCTTTCGAAAACGGTGAAATTGAAGACGTAACGAAAACGTATAAAATAGCAAAGCAAGGTCTGGCAACATAGAACTAACGTTAGAGAAACACATCTAGTTTACAAGTTTCGATACCTGTCAAACTCCCAGTCTGTGACGCTTCTCTGGAATTCATTCCATTCTGTTAACTTGACCTCAATGTATTTTTTGAACGCGTGTTCACCTAATGTTTCTTCCGCCAATTTGCTTCTTTCAAGCTCTTCGATAGCTTCGCGGAGATTTGCCGGCAGAGTTTTGATGTAAAACTTTGCAAGTCTTTGATCGTCAAAGCCGTATACGTCCTCTTCTACGGCAGATGGTGGTTCAATCTTTTCTTCGATGCCTTTGAGACCAGCAGCTAGCATGACAGCGAAGGCCAAGTAGGGGTTGCAGCTTGGGTCGGGGCATCTTAGTTCAAGCCTCGTTGACTTTTCTCTTCCCGCACTGAATCTAGGAACTCTAATCAACGCTGAGCGATTTCTCTGCCCCCAGCAAATGTAAACGGGTGCTTCGTACCCCCGTACAAGCCGTTTGTAACTGTTTACTGTAGGACATAAGATGGCTGCGATTTCTCGCATGTATTTAAGTTGGCCTCCCATGAAGTAATAAGCGAGAGAAGATAGGCTGTACTTGTCTTCTTTGTCATGAAAGAGGTTTTGACCGTCTTTGAAGATTGATTGATGTGTGTGCATTCCGCTTCCGTTGACGCCGTAGATGGGTTTCGGCATGAAAGTCGCATGTAAACCTTTGTCGCTTGCAACAGTCTTAATGGCTTGTTTAAGAATCATCACGTTATCAGCAGTCTTCAAGGCTTCAGAGTATTGTATATCTATTTCATGTTGGCTTGGAGCGCATTCATGGTGCGACATTTCAACTTTTACGCCTAATCTCTCCAAGGTGGTAACCATTAACGCTCGTATACTAGTTGCAAAGTCTTGGGGCGAGAAGTCAAAATATCCAGCTGTATCGTGATAAGTTGCATTTTCTTTGGATCTAAATAAGAAAAACTCGATTTCTGGACCCACGTAGAAGGAGTGCCCCTTACTTTTGGTCTTTTCCAGAACTCGTTTCAGGATATATCGAGGGTCGCCTTCAAATGGGTTTTTGCTTGGTTCATGAACGTCGCAGATTATTCTTGCCACGTTTCTGTCATCACGCAGCCAAGGAAGACGAAGGTACGTGGATATGTCTGGAACCAGTAGCATGTCGCTTTCGTGTATTCTAGTGAACCCTTCTACAGAAGAGCCGTCAAACCATTTTCCGTGGTCAAGGCAATCCTCTAACTCCCTGGGCGAAATCGTGACGCTCTTTAAATTACCATAGAGGTCACAGAACATCAAATCTATAAAGTCTATTTTGTCACGTTCTATCGTTTGTAATATCTTTTCCTTTTCCATAACCTCACACAACATTTCTATTATGCTGCACTAAGCAGGAGCTGAATTTGATTTCATTGCAGTGAATTTAAAACTTATCCACAAAACGTTGTAGAATATCTCTGCGCTGTCACGCGCTGATTGTCCTGGCTGCTTGGCTGTAGGGCTGTTGGAAAGCGCGGTTCAGATTTGTGAGCGCGCAATTTTATTAACAAGTTCACTTACAAACATTTGAAGTGGGAATAGAAGTGGAATATGAAATTAAGTACAAGCCTTCGTATTCAATGCTTGTTGTCAAGTTGAAGCCCGGCGAAACTATAACCGCAGAGTCTGGAGCAATGACCTATATGGACCCAAACATTGATGTTCACACTAGAAAGCGTGAGAAAAGCCTTCTAGGAAGCATCGGCTTGAAATTGTTTGGACGTCAGTCCTTCTGGGTAAATGATTACAGAGCAGAACAAAATGAGGGGGAAGTGGCCTTTGTTTCAGCTCCAGTGGGCGACATCGAAACTTTAGAAGTTAAGCCAAATCAAGGCTACATAATTCAAAAAGCCGCCTATATTGCTTCCACTCAAAATGTAGATTTAGACGTTCAATGGCAAGGCTTCACGAAAGGGCTCTTCGGACAAGGACTATTCATGGTGAAAGTTACAGGTGACGGAACACTTTTCATAAACACTTTCGGTGCCATAGACAAACATACATTGAAGCCGGATCAAACCTTGATTGTTGATAACTTCCACCTCGTTGCCTTCAGTGATACTTGCGACTATAAAGTTAAGAAATTCGGAGGATTAAAAGAAACTTTGCTGGGCGGTGAAGGATTAGTCACTGAAATTAGGGGTCCAGGCGACGTATATATTCAAACCAAGAACTTGAGAGAATTTGTAGAATGGCTTTGGACATTGCTTGAGCCAAGAGTCAAAGCAAGATCAAGATAGAGGGATATTCACACGCGCGTTTATGCAAAACAAGATTTGAGACGTCGAAACTCAAAAGGAGGAGTCTTATGCCCATAAATAAGAAAGCGTTTGAAAATGGAAAACTCCACAGCAAAGTAGAAGAGGAAATACTTTCTTTTTTGGAACAACGAAAAGATCGAGCCTTCACGTCCCAAGAAATAATGGAGGGAATACGCTATCACACGGAATTCAGTACCCCTGAAATCAGTAAAATGTCAACCTTCGCCATAGCAGATTTTACTGCCCTCCTTTATCGTTTGGTGGAGAAAAGAAAGACTAGTATGAAAATCGTTAGGGGGCGAATGTATTTTATAGCTGGAAGAGGCGGGGTGGCTAAATGCCCCAAGTGTGGAGTGGAAGTCGCCAAGCCGAGAAAGACTTGGAAGATGGCTGGACGCCCAAACCGAAAAGGTGAAAGAGTTCAACTTCACATAGGGCTTTTCAAATGTCCTAAACATGGAGCCTTCAGAACCGTCTTGGGCAAGCAAAAAATCCCTGCACCCACAAGCGTAAGCAAACAGGCAAAAAAGAAAAGAAAACCAGCCAAGAAACGTGTAGAAAAGAAAAAAGCCACAAAAAAGAAACGGAAAAGAAAGAAAACAAAGGCTTTGTTACTCATTTAGCGAGCTGGCATGCGCGCGGGGCATGTTTGAAATTAGGCAATTTATAAAAGCAAGTGAATATGAGGGAGCGCTGAGGGAAAAGGTTGACGAAAGAAGATAAAATGTTGGAGGAGCTTACAAAGATTCGTGAATTGTTGACGCCAGCGCCATCCCCGCCACCAAAGGAAGGCATGTCGAATGAATTCAGGGACTTCCTTTCAAAATACAAAGTCATGGGCCTTGCTGTCGCTTTCATCATGGGTGTTTATCTCGGTGCCCTTATCCAAGCACTTGTAACAGGCTTAGTAATGCCCGTAATAGGCCTCGCTGTACCCGGCCTTGGAAATCTGGCCACATTCAAAATACCAGTTCCATCGACAGAATTGGATAGCCAGGGGACCCCAATAGACCCAAACTATGTTGGCCAGCTTTTCGGCGTAGGAGAATTCTTGGCAGCGCTGATAACCTTCATCATCGTAGCCTTCGTAATCTTCATCATAGTAAAGGCCACCAAACGGTGGGGCATCGAATAGCGCAACCTCCCAACTCTTTTTTTTGTCAAAACAGGTTTAGGGACAAACTAAAGGATAATTGTAGGAAGACCTTAATTAGAGGCTTCAAGAAAAAAGAAAGAACTTTACGCTCAGCTTCAAAGCGTTTTCTTTACTCTCAATGCACGTTGATTTTCATTTCTCTCTTTGTGCACGCACGTTTTCTAACGTGGCTAATCCATCCACCTATCCGAGACGAAATCCACCAGACGCCCAGTAATATATGGCATGATAATTATGTAGAGAATAAATGCAAGAACAGCTCCTACGATAAATTCTGCTGTATCTATTGCGAAATTGGTTATGGCGCCGATTATTGCGAAGATTATACTGAAAATTATGCCACAAACCCAATAGTTCAACGTTTTGTTTTTTAGCAATCTTCCCATTCAACTTTCTCCTTATACAACTAATGGAAAGCTGAATCTGTTGAATTCTCATATAAACCTTTTCCAAGCTTTAGACTTTCACTCTAGTCATTTAGCAGGTTCCAACATCTTTAGAAAATCTTCAGCCGAGTTTTCAGAGTATACGCTGCCTATTACATCTCTAACGCGTGTTAACACCATATCTGAAGCTTTCTTGAGCTTGAGAGTTAACTTTTGCGTTTTCAACACGCAGGTGCATGTGACACTCAAATTCGTTAAGAGAACATCTAGAAGTTGTTTGAAAGGTTTCTCTTTAGATACTTACTCGCACACAAGCGTAAACGTAACCTGATGTTTAGATTCATAACAACTTTAAGAAGTTAATTAGAACTCTTTTTTGTGAGACAACCTAAATTTGGAGTTTGCAAAGTTGAAGATGACAGTTCGACGGCATAAGCTGGGCTATGTGCTTGGTGCAACGCTTTGTTTCACTGGGCTTACTATATTTCTTATTGTGTTATGGAAAGCATGGCCGAAACTGTCTTCTGACGCAGATCCCATGTCAGCCTTTTGGGCTTTTCTCTGGGAAGAACAACTCATTCTGACTCATGGTATCGAATTCAAACTGGCGTATTTCGTAATTTTGGCAGTGGCAACGTTGATTTCAGGGATCGCAGTGCTTATGTTTAGTCGACAAAAATTCTTTCTTCCTGGCAAGACGATGAAGCTGCAATGTCCTTTTTGTAAAAAGAAGTGGCGGGCAAGTTACCCCAGAGGTCAAGTGACATGTCCCCATTGTCGTCATTCGGTTCACCCAAGAATGATTGAAGAATAATGCCATGCGTACCTATTCTATTACTCAATGAGCATTAGAATGTCTTCTAGGATGTATTCTACGAATTCTTCAGGAGTGCTTTTGCTGAAGAGCGTCACTACACTATTCCTCGTCATCCCGACTGTAATCCCGCGCTTATGGACTTCAAAGACGACATACCAGATCTTCCCGTGTTCAAGATAATCGCGATATAGCTTTGTATCAGTGAGCCCCGATCCTGCCAGACAAAGTTTTTCTACGCCAGGTATGTCAACCTGGTCAAACCATATGAGCCTTGTCGCCTGTGGGTTTGATTCGTGAAGCTTCTTCAGAGTTGCGTGGGAAATTTTTGCCTCGACAATCGCATGCGGCGTGATAAAAAGGACTTTGCTAAGCTTGTTCGCAACGTAGTTTGTTAATAGTTTTTTCACTCCACGGGCCACAGAAGGCGCTGACACGATGATGAAAACTCTTCCATTGAATAATTTAATCCAAAAAGAGGACTCTTCCGTGATGGGGGTTTCGATCAACTTCCGTTTGTATAAACGTCTTTGCACGAAATCTTTGCTGAAAACACCTGAGACCGTGCCCTCTTCTAGTTTCAAGTCTAGAATTTCTGTTACTAGGTTTACGGTTTCGCCCTTCTCTGTTTCGTAAAGTTCCTCTTCTCGGAAATCCTTGAGCTTTCCAACTATTAGTTCGGGGTTAGCTTCTTCTTTTATCTCGAAGATTTTAGCTGGCAGGACCAATTCTTACACCACAAGACAATTTCGAATATCTGACTTTAAAATGTTCCACCAAGCACTAGAGTAGCCAAGCGGACAGGCCCGCGTATCGCATGTCTCTCCAAGAATTTAACTACGTGGCGGCTTATTCGTGGTCCAATTGGCCTCTTTGTCAACACAATGTATAAATCGTGGTCATCTGGCTAGCTTTTAGAACAATGGGCTGCAAGATGACTGAAGAATCATCAAAGGAAAGCTATCGTTTAGAAGGAATCGCCTTTGGGCTTGCTGATGGTTTGATTATGTGCTTAGGTCTGATAAAGGGGGTTGTTGAGGTTACTTCCTCCGCTCGGTTTGTGATGATTACTGGAATAATCGGTGGCTTTGCTAACGCATTTGGAAATTCCATCGGGTTCTTCATGTCTCAATCAGCGGAAAGAGCATTGCAAATTCATGCAACGACAGACCATGGATCAATAACAAGAATACATTCCAAGAAGGAAATCCTCGCAAACACCCTCTTTGCATTCACATCAACAATCGCCGCTGTGCTAGTTCTATTATCCCCATTCATAGTTCTCCCCATAAACCAAGCTACAATACTTACATTCGTAATCGGAACCACAATGGCATTCATTCTAGGAAGCTACGTAGGCAAAATAAGCCATGAAAAACCCTTCAAAGAAGGACTAAAATATGCTCTACTCGCCATATTAGGAGCCATAATCGCTCATTTCATAGCAGACTACATTCAACTATTAATCTAAAAATCAATGTTAGAACAATATTCCCTTATTCCAGCAGTCGCAATTTTTCTATCCGCTCAATAATTCCAAGCTGCTGTCATCTGTTAAAACTGGATCGTACGAAGCAGCTTCATGACTTCATCATGTCTTTTCTCTTCAATCTCCATTACCCCCTCTTGACTAAAAAATCCCTCCACTTCTTCCTCTTCGAGATGTTAAAAACTACGGAAAGGCAGTATCAGAAGCATCTAGAGTTTTAAGGTCTGCTGGTCGATTTGTGTTTTCGATTCCTTATCCCTATTTTAAAAAAAATAGTCAATAGGAGAGAATAGATGCAACAGATACATATTTTGAGGAAACTGAGTATCCGATCCGATGGAATTAGGAAAGACTTTCGACACTATTCAGAACAATCAGCTTTCACAGAACACTGACAGATTACTTTGATGTTCTCAATAGAAGTGGTCTGTTTGTTTCAAGACTTGCGGAGCCAAGAAGGGAAGTAGAAGTGTTGCGGACGCTACACAAGACCAAATATGTAAAAGAACCACCATGTTGTATGGTGCGTACGATTTAGTAGTGATAATTAAAGCACGCACTGTGGAAGATCTTTATGAAGTTGCACGTACGAGAATAAAGCGAATGGACGGGTTGCAATCTGCAACGGCTATAGATGATTGAAGGCTCGCGAGCTTTTCTAGCAGCTCATTTCTCAGAATTGATTTTCACCATGAAAGCAGTTTTTTTGCCTTCGTGGCTCCTTTCACACATTAGCGCTGCAGTTTTTCCGTCTTCACTTATCCACACACATTTGCCGAAGTGTCCCCTCTCTGGATGAAACTTCTCATCAGCTGGAATCTTCATCTTGTCTCCAATTTTAATCTCCATGTTGGCGCATCCTCCATAAACATGTGATGATTGTGTTGAAAACACCAATCGCATCTATTCGTGGCGTATACTTTTCTCCTTTTTAATAACCACTATAGCTATTAAACTTTGTTTGGAGACACACTAACGCCAAGAGCCTAGCTCAAGTTTCTTAATGATTATGAAATACCGAAAATCTAGGCAAATCCAAAAAACTAAGAGTTATACACGAGGCTTTTTCATAGATCATAAAAATTGAATTAGAAGAAAATCTGACTCTCATTATGGGATTGCGGAAAGATGTGAGAATCATGGATGGAGAAGGATTCAAGAAATTCTTGAAGCGAGATGGTCGATCAAGGAGCGGTGCTGAGCGGTGTACAAAGTGTGTGGTTAGTTTTGAACAGTACTCTGCAAGAGCATCGTAATGGCAAGGCAGCTGATAAGGCAAGTCCAGAGGATATGAATGGCCTACTCTTGACATTTTCTGGCAAATCGCAGTGATGAACGCATCGCAGATTTGGGGGAGTTCATCCTGGGCTTACAAGGGCCCTCGGCCTTTGGGAATATATTCCTTATCCAAAGGCTTCCCGCTGGATAACATTTGAACTATTACGTTCACTTTCAAAATTAGATGATTCAACAGAATGGCCAAGCCTAGAGCCGCGAACTCCATTTAGGACGTATCCCAAAAAGGAGAAACGTTGCTAGAATTAGAGATCTGAGTATCACACTCATATATTGTTCTCCACTCACAACATGAGTTCTGTTTCAAGATTTTGTATGGTTTCTTGCGCTTTAGTACTATTTTCTTGGCTTCCTATTGTTTTTCTTCTGCAAACCACTTTGTTTATATGCGCGTACATATAACGGGCTCCTTTGGAGGGTGTGCTGAGGAGGAGAAGGGGGACTTGAGATATACATTTATTAATGGGCATCTTTCAATGGTTTTTCAGTGATTCCTTTGATATATGAAATCCTTGCTTTGCTTGTTCTCGTGATAATTGTCCTATCCATCCTGACGTCTTCGATTAGAATCGTGAGAGAATATGAGAGAGCAGTTATTTTCCGCTTAGGTCGACTCGTTGGTGCCAAGGGTCCAGGATTGATTTTCATTATACCAGGAATCGACAGAACACGCGTAGTGGATTTAAGGACCATTACATACGATGCACGCATGATAAAAATAATTACGAAGGATAACATACGGTGCGATGTAGACTCGTTTGTGTATTATCGAGTGGTCGATCCCATAAAGGCGGTCTGCGAGGTAGAGAATTACGTTCATGCCACTCAAACGTTAGCAAAGACCGTGTTACGGGATGTCTTAGGTCACGCAGAGCTTGATGACCTGTTGATAAAAACGACAGAGTTCACAAGGCAGATTCAGGAGGAAATAGATGAGATTACCGACCCGTGGGGTATAAAAGTGAGCGCGGTAGCCATCAGCGATGTCCTACTTCCGGCGGAAATGCAGAGGGCAATTGCAAAGCAAGCAGAGGCTGAGAGAGAGAAGAGAGCTAGGATCATCGTGGCTGAGGGAGAATATATCGCAGCGGAGAAGATGGCGCAAGCTGCAGAAATCTACAGCAAAAGCCCGATCACATTAAAGTTGCGAGAGCTCCAAACACTGACAGACATTGCACGAGAAAAGAATCTGGTAGTGGTTACTTCGACCACTGACTTGCGCGAACTTGGGAACATCGTTGCCATAGCCCGTGCAACCGCGGGAAAAGGGGAACAGGTTAAGAAGAAATGAGCCTACGTGTCGCGCGCGTACTTGGTATAATCCTCTTTTTTTCTGTATGGCTGGGTGTTTGTACTTCTTTTGGATCCAGCAGTGATTCGGTGATCGTTATAGAATTAGATGGAGTGATCAACTTTGGTGCTTCAGAACTCATTAAGGAGGGGATGGATGAAGCCTACAAAATCAATGCTAAGGCCGTGGTGCTTCTTTTAAACACTCATGGAGGCTCGCTAGATGCAACATTTAATATTATAGACCTTATTGAACGGTCATCTATCCCCGTGATTTCATTTGTACATCCGAAAGGAGCAACGGCATGGTCTGCAGGCACTTTTATCGTCCTTTCATCACACGTAGTGGCAATGACACCGTTCTCTATTCTAGGATCTTGTGCTCCACGGGCATACCCAACTGGAGAGTTGATACAGGATCCAAAGTTAATCAATTCGCTAACGGAGTTCATTGTGCAAAGAGCAAAAATGCACGGTAGAAATGAAACGATTGTTGCCAAGTTCGTGACGGAGAACCTTAACATAGGGGCAGAGGATGCGAAAAACTATGGAGTCATAGAAAAAGTGGCGACTACACTAGAAGAACTGTTAGATGTTGTTGACGGAATTGACGTGGAAGTGGCGGAAAAAGGGCAATTGACGATTCAAACAAAAAATGCGGCGATACACTATTTTGGGGCAAGCATACATGTGCGGGTTTTACGTGTCATCTCAGACCCTATGATCGCGTATCTCTTGTTCACTCTTGGGGTTTACGGCGTCATTTTTGGCTTCTTCACCGCTGGATATGAAGGAGAAATCATAGGAGGCATCCTTTTAATCTTGGGTTTAATTGGGCTGGGGTTCCATGTTGATCTCTTACCTATTGTACTCATTACTTTGGGCGGAGTTTTAGTATTCGTGGAGATGAGAGAACCAGGACTCCAGTTTTTTGGTCCAGCTGGAATATTTTGTTTATCCGTAGGAACGTTGCTTTTGCTTCGATTTGATCCTACACGATGGCTGATTTCTCCAGAATGGTACCAGTTTTTCATGGTTGTGGTGATAGCTTTTGTAGGAATTTTGACAGGTTTCTCAGCGTTGGTTCTTTATAAGATAGTTAAGGCGAAGAAAAAGCGGCTTACTGTGCTTGAACTTATTGGTAGAATTGGTCGAACGTTAGATGAGATTGGCCCGGAGAACGTGGAGTTTATTCGGTTTCGTGGTGAGTATTGGAAAGCACGTTCAGACACTATCATAAAGCCTAATCGTAGGGTAAAAATTTTGGCAAAGGAAGGGCCAACACTCATTGTTGAGCTCATAGAAGAGGAGGTTATAGTCGGTGAGCCTGAGAAAAGTAAATCATCTCAAAGATAGTTTAGTGTACATGCACGATATCACATGTTTACTTTCTTCCCTACGAGCAGTATGTATAACAGCTGTTCATCCTCTGGCGTGTAAGGCTTCATATTTGGCACGTTCACAATATCAATAGCCATCTACTTGTTGAGCGCGCGCGCGCGCAAAAGCCATAAAAAACCAAATGGACGCCGCATAAAAAAGGGGAGTTTGCGGGGGATGTCTCCACTGTGGAGAGGGTTCAAATCCCTCTCGCCCATCAGTTTCGAAGCATCGTAGATCCATGTTGAGAGAGCAATTATTCTGTGAAGGTTCCAAGAGTCATGGGAGTTGCTTCCTGCGCTGCGATATCTACTCTTCCTTCGTCTTGGGCTCCTTAACTGTGAATAGTATTAGCAGGCTTACAGTGGCCCCTAGGATCATGGCTAAGATGAATGGATATGTGGGGGCTACGCCGTAGAGGATCCCGCCTAGAGCCGATGCGGGAACTGTTGCTAGGATGTTCAAGGTTACGATTGTTCCCATAATTCTGCCTCTCTTCTCTTTAGGGATCAGGTCGGCTAGCAACGCGTTGTAAGCTGGCATTATTAGGCATCCTCCCATGGCGAACAGCAGATTTACAGTGAGTAGCAGAGGGAAATTCCTTGCAGATACGAAGAGTATGGTTGATGGGATGAAGAGAGTGTAGGCGAGGAGTATGGATTTCTTCCGTCCAATCTTGTCAACAACTTTGCCGAGAGGGAACCCTAGAACGAGTGTTGCTGCAATTGAAGCAGTGTTTACGATGCCCCATTGCATCTCGCTTACTCCGATTACGTCAAATACGTAGAGGGCTGTGAACATTCGAAACATAGGTTCTTCAAAAGCGCTCACCAGAAACGCCACTGTTACGAACTTAAGGGTCTTTGGCATTTCTCTCCAGGCTTCTGCTATTGCGCCTAAAGAGTTCTTGGAAGCTCCAAGCATCTCTCCAAGCCTGATCTTCTGAGGCTGCTCAAGGGTTTCTCGAAGAAAAAACAGCCTAACAAAGGCTGCAGCCAACATGCAGACGACAACCACTGTGTAGACTATTCGCATGCCTGGGATAATGCCGTAAGTTTCCACCAAGAAGCCTGCCACTGCTGGTGCAAATATGGCTGGTATGTTGGGGATCACGTTAACCGCCGCGTATCCCATTCCACGCTTTTCAGAAGGAATGGAGTCCGCTAATATAGCATCTAGGGCAGGTTGGTAGATCAAGCTAAGGTTGGAAATGATCATTCCAATGAGGATAAACCTCCAGTCTGGAGCGAATACGTAGAAGATAAAGGAAAACGTGATGACAAAAGTCATCGTTACAATTATCTGCCTTCTGCCATACTTGTCAGCAATGTAGGCTCCGGGAATCCGAACTAGTCCCAACACCAGAGCTCCAACAGATCCCATCAAACCAATGACCACAGGGGGTGCTCCTAGTTCTCTAAAAAATGGGGACTCAAAAGAGAAAGTCATCGAGAACGTGAAAAAAACAAAGAGCCAGCTAATAATTAGAGTAAGCAAGTTCCCTCGCATGAAAGAGAACTCAGCCTTAATCCTACCCAAAAGGTTGCTCATCAGTCTCAGCCCACGCTCTTGCAAACCTCCAAGACTACTCAACACCAACATAAATTCGCTTTGCCCGCGCAATGGCCATGGGTGCATGTATGCATGCATGCAGCATCACCTGAGAGACCTAAACTATGTTATTGAAGAAATGCAGTCAGAGAGGCTCTCTGTTGAAGATTTCCTTCAAAAGAGCTTCGGCTATTGTGTCATTCATGACGAAGAAATCATGGGTTGGTGCATGTCAGAGTATAATGTGGCCACCGCTGTGAATTAGGCATCGCTACAATTAAAGAATATAGAAGGAGAGGAATAGCCACAATGGCAGGAACGGCTGTCATTAAATATGCACTGCTTCGTGGGATCACTGATGTTGGATGGCACTGTTGGAAGGATAACAAACCTTCTAATGCTGCTGCTTGAAAGCTCGGCTTTACAAGAAGATGTGAGTATCCCTTTTATGAAGTCTCTTTAGATCGCCCTAAGATAATCATGACCTAGAGTACCCGCTCAACTCTTCGAAAAGAGAAATGCACGTGCATGCTACCGGCGGCGCAACAAGCCCATGACCTGAATTTTCCCAATGTATACGCGGGAATTCCTGCGCACTTGGCAAACTCTTTTATAGAGTGATGCTGTTTAATGGAGTTGTCACATTAACTCATGCTTAATTTAAGAAGCTTTTGAAAGCTTTTAAGACTCATGAAAAATATCTGTGATAGGAATAATGAAACGTATGCAAGTGGAATACTTTAAGGATTTACCGTTGAGTTCAGAAGTGATGAAGGGGATTGAAGAGCTTGAATTCGATAATCTTTTTCCGATTCAGGCCCAAGCGATAATCCCGTTGTTAAAAGGCAAAGATGTTATTGGGCAGGCTCAGACCGGAACGGGCAAGACTGCTGCTTTTGGAATTCCAATGGTTGAATGCCTGAACCCGAGGCTTAACAGTGTTCAAGGCCTGGTCTTAGAGCCAACGCGTGAACTCGCAGTACAGGTTGCTGAGCATGTAGGCCGATTTGGTAAGTATGCAGCATTTAAAGTCTTACCCATCTATGGAGGAGCATCTATTCAAAGGCAAATATCAGCATTGGAAAAAGGTGTCCACATTGTTGTGGGTACGCCAGGTCGCGTAATCGACCATCTGAAACGAGGAACATTAAATCTGGCGTCAGTAAAAATTGTCGTTCTCGACGAAGCTGATAGAATGCTTGATATGGGATTCATAGATGACGTGGAATATATACTCTCGAAAGTGCCAGCTCAGAGGCAAACAAGTCTCTTTTCGGCAACAATAGACCAGTCAGTAATGAGATTGTGCAACAGATACATGGAGAACCCTGAAAAGATACTAGTAAGCAAAGACGAGATAGCTCTTACACAGATAGACCAGTATTACATGGTTGTAAACCCTGCGAACAAGTTTGGAATCTTACTGGACATTTTAAACACAAACCACATAGAACGAGCCATAATATTCTGCAGAACGCGTAATTTCACAACTATGCTGTCAGATAGACTGACGGAGCGGGGATATGACGCAAAACCTCTACACGCTGGTTTCACTCAACCGCAGAGAGAATTTGTCATCAATCTATTCAGAAAAGGCAAGCTGAAATTGCTTATTGCAACTGATGTTGCTGCAAGAGGCTTAGATATCCATGGAATAACACACATAATAAACTACGACGTTCCAGTGGATGCGTTGGTTTATTTTCACCGAATCGGACGAACGGCAAGGATGGGACTCGAGGGAACAGCAATAACACTTGTCGGTTATGGAGAACTTACACAGTTCAATAGCATAAAAGCTCTAACCAAGACTGCGATAAAAGAATCAGAAACACCCAATCAATTGTAGTGAACGCTGGAATGGGAAAAAGAAAAATCATCAGCGAAGAGGATTTCGGAAATATGGTACTCCCAGCCACAAGCGATGTGTTAGGTATAGCCATTCAAATGCTAGGTAACGACCGAATTAGAGTGAAGTGCCAAGACGGTCACACAAGACTTTGCAGAATCCGAGGTAAGATGAAGAGACGATTCTGGATTAGACAAGGTGACATCGTCTTGGTTTCCCCTTGGGACTTTCAGTTTGACAAACGAGGCGACATCTTCTGGAGATACAGAAGAAATCAGGCTGAATGGTTAAGAAAGAAAGGTTACCTTACCATTCAAAGGTGAATCTGAGGTGAGAAGTAGAATGTGGGGTGCAAGAGGACGTCCTAAGGGTCGCCATTACCCTCGATCTAACGCTATGACCCTTGAATATCTTGTAAGACTCTCCGTGAAGCACCAAATTGACGCTATCGAGTTTTTCAACGCATTTGTGCACGCGTGGAAGAACGGAAAAGCCATATGCCGAGGGTTAACCATTCAATCCCGCGTAAGGAAAAACGACCGATGCGTCTTTCTCATTACTAAAGATCACATTGTGGTCGCACAGTTTCCGATACCGGAAGAAATCCTTAGAGAACCTAATCCATTAGACCGATTTGACTTTTTGCGTGAGAGAGATAACTGGATCGTGGCAATGAAAAATAGAAAAGTACCTAGAACTGGCCGTGTACACATTAAGGATTTAAAAGCTGGAATGAAAGGAGTTAGCCTAAGAGCGCGAGTCACCGAAATCTCAAGCCCAAAACTGGTCTTAACTAGACTCAACGAGTATGTCCTTTTTGCAAACGCGACCCTTTCCGACAGAAACAGCACGATCAAAGTGCCTTTGTGGAACGAACGAATCCAAAGTATTTCCGTCAACGACAAAGTTCAAATTGATAACGCAAGGGTCACCGTGTTTCGAGGTGAAAAGCAGCTAAGAATCGGAAGATACGGCAAGTTAAAAGTAGTCGAAAGTAACCCGTCACATGCAGCTGAAAGCACCGTTGAATGTATAGCCAAATAGAACACACCGAGACAAGGAAATAAAAAACTAGAACGGCCTCAAAAAAGATGGCCCCGCACACCAATGACTACAAATTTTATCTTTCCATCAAGATAACAGCGTGACTCGTGATCTCTAGAGAACATGCATTATACTTTGCACAGAACCCTTGGCATTTTTCTGCCCAAGACCTTACCTTATACGAGAGCTTACAAACCTCGCAAACTTAATACGTCTCCCCGTTTTCGCGTATGTCTCCTTGGATGTTGGTTGTACATTTCTCAATAATGTAAAATTGACTTGTGTGGATTGTTGATTCTGGAAAAATCAGTCGAGTGGGACGCTTGGATCTTTACGTGTGTGTCTGCGTCTGAGTATAGGTAGTCTAAGCACTTGACATTATTTAGCGCTTGCAGAAGAATTTTGTGGTCTTTTTCCGATAATATAGAATCCACGTTTTTTGAATTGCTCAAGTAGAGCCTTTGGGTCTGGATGCCATTGACCCCACTTCCTGCAGATGTGCTCTGTCCAACTGTAGTTTTCGTAGGTGAATGTTTCTTTGCGGTTGTCTAAGCGTATCTTTGCATTTAGTTTTCGGTAGTAGTTTTGAGCGAGATATCCTTCATCCATTTGTTGCATGGCTCTTAGAACCGTGTCTTGATCTAGCCTAGGATACTTATCTTCAAAAAGAGTGAATTCCGTAGGATACCGTGGTCGCGGTGGCGGGTCTTCCGATGGATAGCCCATCACTAGTTGCACTAGAGGAAACACTCTCTTGGGCAGGTCATACTCTTCTGCGATTTTGTCAGCTACATATGGTGCATGTCCAAGGAAGCAACTTCCAAGCCCAAGACTTCTTCCCGCAATCACCATGTTCCCTGCCATTAGAGCTGCATCTTGAATCCCAAATAGCATTAGTGAAAGATCGTTGGTGGTCAACTTCCAATTCCTTCTAGCCATAATGAGTTCAAATTTATGCGAATCAACACATATCGTAAATAGGAGCGGTGCCTTGTAGGGGTTACGCCCCGGATTTCGAGACAATATTACGCTGTAATACTGAGAAGCGAAAGGCGCCTGTTGACCTGCCCTCACAATCGTTTCTACCACTTTGTCAGAAGGCATTTCATCGGTATATTTTCGAATTGATTTGTGATCAAGCATTGCCTGAATAACAGGATTCCTCTTCACAGCATCTTCTCCTCAAGCGAAATAGCATTGTAGCTTCTATTTTATAACCATATTGATAATCAACTTACAATGCGCACACACGCACAGCGTTTTCTTTTGATAGCTTTCCAAAATAGTCTCACCTTGTGATTTTTTCTCCACATGTGAAGTAAAAATCCTTAAATTCCTATAAATGCATGCACAACACATAAGACGTCTTTATGAAATCTCTAACATCCTGGTTACTGCTTGCTTGGCTTTAATACGGATGTTCTCAGGAACTTTAACTTCGTTTTTCATATCCTCTAGTGACCACAATATCTTTTCAAGAGTGATTAATTTCATATTTGGGCACACAGCAAACTCTGAGCCTGCATAGAACTTCTTAGTGGGATTTTCCTTTCGTAACCTGTGTAAGATTCCGATTTCAGTGCCTACAATTATTTCTCTGGTTTTTGATTGCCTAGCATATTTGCACATTCCACCAGTCGAGAGTACTTTATCTGCCAGCGCAATTACTGGCGGTGTGCATTCCGGATGGACCATAACCTCTGCTTCTGTGTGTAACTCTCTCTGTGTCGTAATGTGCTTTGGTAAGATCTTGATGTGAGTGGGACAAAACCCGTTCCATGGGATTATCTTCTTTTTAGTTTTGGTCGATACATAATTGGCAAGATACTTGTCAGGCACAAAGATGACTTCAGATCCTTCTATAGATTGTACAATTTTCTCTGCATTAGAGGAGGTGCAGCAGATATCGCTTTCTGCTTTAACTTCTGCTGTTGTGTTAACATAACAGACTACTGTAGCGTTTGGGTGCTTTTCCTTGAGAGCTTTTAACCCTTCGGCTGTGATCATGTTTGCCATTGGGCACCGCGCGTTGACATCTGGGGTTAACACTGTTTTGGTTGGGCACAGTATTGATGCAGTTTCAGCCATGAAATGTACTCCACAGAACAGAATTAGCTCTGCATCGCTACGAGCAGCCTTCTGACTCAGCTCTAAAGAGTCCCCAAGATGGTCTGCGATTTCCTGCACTTCTTGTGGCTGGTAGTTGTGGACTAGGATAACCGCATTCCTTTCTTTTTTCAGGTTACGAATCCTCTCTTCCAACGAATAGTTAAGATTCTGCAACTACCCACTCACCATGCATGCATTGAAGATATTAATGCATATATTCTTAACCCATATCTGAGTCATCTTTTCTTTAGATAGTCATGTCATACGAGGAAAAAAACATTATAGTGTTTCCAGAGGATACTGACGCTTTCAAGAGGCTAAATTGGCGGGTGTATTGCCGCTATTGTGAATTAGGGGAGACAGGTTTGCTGAAGAGTTTGGGTTTTTCTCAGATGTACTTCTATGACAAATATCGAATTTCCTTTCCAAGGAATGCCTGCTTCGAGTATTTTTCTCAAGTTTCACCAAGAGACTTTGTAGATGTGAGGGCCGAAATCAAGAAGGCGGGCACTACGGCGCTCACCTTAGTCCATACATTCTATAAAAGGGGAGAGAAGCGAAGGACCGGATATTGGTCGATAAGGTCGAAGTAGTGATGGTTGCTTACAGTGAGAAAACTCATAATAAGACTCCTCTGCCAACAGAACTGGCTAAAGCTTTGCTTGAGGGTTCTCACACTCGCTGACTCTATGGAAAGTCATCTGGCGCAAAGTCAGATTTTAATCCTCTCTGGATGAGTATAAACATTCATTCGTTTCCCTCGCACAAATCCCACTATAGTCACGCCAGTTTTCTCAGCTAGTTTAACCCCCGAATCAATTGCTGCAGCCAAAGAAGACACAATTGGTATTCCCACACGTGCAGCTTTCAAAACAATATCCCCTGTCATACGACCACTCAAAGCTAAGAAGCAACTTTCCAAGTTCTCACCACTCAACGACCCTGCACCAATAACCTTATCGACTGCATTATGGCGTCCAACATCCTCAGCTAACACAATCAACTCCCCATTAGGCCTAAACAATGCCGCGGCATGTACTCCCCCTGTCTTCCTAAAAGTATTAGCCAACTTATTCAACTTACAAACACATTTCTTGACTGTACTCGCATTGATCTGCCAAGAGGACAAATGTTTCAATTCAATCTTATTAAGAAGTTCTGAGAGCGAATTGTAGCCCATAGTTCCACATGCTGAGACGATCAACCTGGAAAAAGACTGAGAAATGATGTTATGAGTCTCAACGCATGTCTTCTGCAACGTTACACTACATCGATGCTCTCCATCAAAACGAATATCAACGATGTGATCAACCGACTGAACTATCCCTTCACTCAGTAGGTGACCCACAACCAACTCTTTCAAAAAAGTTGGTGAACAAAGAATAGATACTAAATGAACAGCTCCAAGAAATACGTGTAATGAATCCTCTATGGCCACAGTATCCTCTCGCTTCTGAACCTCTCCGTTGGACAAATCAAACCTTGAAACAATAATGGTTTTTGTATTTGCATCCATTTAATCATACACCTTGCAGAACTATCAACGTGAGTATCACTGCATATTCATAAGCATTTAGTTGGGTGACACTCGTGCGTTGTGCTGGCATTCAGAAGAGGGGAAGTTTGCGGGTAATAGAGTCTATTAGGTTGGCGTGCGAGCATTGTCGTTTGATAGGATTCCATCATCCAGAATGGAGCTGTAATCCTGTCAAAAAGAGATAGGTTTTTCGTGTGTCTAAGTATGGGCAGTAGTGAAAGTAGCCCAAAGTCTTCCAATTTGGCAGACCGCCAGAAGCGCGCGCAGGCACATTATTTTTTGGGCAGTAGCTCACTAAGGTCGTAGGTGGCAACGCACAGAACGTCGTCGGCACCCCCATAGTAGATGAGAAGTTGATTGTCTATCATAACATTTCCACAGCTAAAGACAACGTTGGGCACTTTACCAAAACGTTCATAGTCTTCGACAGGAGTCAATATTGTCTTTTCGGAACGGTAAAGAACTATTTCCGGGTTATCCTTGTCAAGTAGTGTAGCGCCAAGAGAATACACACTGTTAAAATTCACTCCGTGGTAAATGAAGAGCCAACCTTCGTTAAGCTCTATTGGTGGGCCAGCCGCGCCAACTTTCCAACAATCCCAAGTTTTCGGTCTAGGCTTGATTACAGCCTTTATATCACACCACCGATGGAGATCAACGGAGTAGGCTGCACAAATATTCGGTTCGATGCGATGAAACAGAACATATTGCCCATTAATTCTCCTAGGAAAAATCACGGCATCTTTATTAAGAATTCCTGGAAAAGGTAGCCGTCTATTCCCCCATTTCCATTTCTTATTGAGAAAATCCTCAATGTTGATTGAAGTTATGGAGACTTGATGCACGCATTGCTGATTATGTCTATATAGCGCTGTGTAGGTCATAACATATCTTTCACCGAGAAGAGTTATCCGAGGATCCTCACAGCCATCTTTTTCTGTAATGTTTGTTGGTTCAAAAACAGGAGACGGGGAACGTTCACCGATATGATAACCATCTGTTGAAACGGCATAACCAATACGAGAAACACCGTCATTGCCCATGGCGCGATATAGAATGTGAACTCGTTTTTCTATATAAAAAGCTGCAGCGTTAAATACTCTATAAGATTCCCAAGGATGCGTTGCCACTGGTTCGAGAATTGGATTGCCTTGAAAACGCTTCATGACTCTTTATTTCCTAACTCGATTTTAGAGGCGATATTCCAAAAAGTTCATCGAAGAAGCTTCTAATTGCCAATATTCCCACTAATTTTTCTTTCTGGTCTATTACTGGTAGATGTCTTATTCCATACGTCGTTATAACCCTCCTTGCCTCTTCGAACGTAGCACCCTCCCAAATAGTTATGATATTTTTCGTCATGACCTTCTTTAGAGGCGTGTTTAGAGGGGTTTTTTGGGCTATAATTCTAATAGCATCCCGCTCTGTAAATATCCCTACACACTTTCCTTCGTCATCAGTCACCACTATTGATCCTACATGTTTTTTATAGAGCATCTCAATGGCAATTTCTACAGAGATCTTTTCTTTCGCCGTTACCACATTTTTGACCATCATGTCTCTAACCTTCAACATCCTATCCACATCCCTCAAACCATAATATGACTTTCACATATTTATTTTACTTTATGAATGGAAAATCCATATTTTCTTGAATCGATGCTTTGTTGAACAAATACCCTCTAGAATTTTAGCTGTAAAACGTTTAATGAAGTATCATTATTCTTATGCACGATGATCATTTCGATGCATTAAGTTCCAAGCGAGCTAGAAGATAAGACACCGTAGCTTCAGCACCTTGGTTTAGATTCACTCCTTCGGGCGTTATTCCGTCATAACAACCACCTGTTTTCGGATTGTAAACCATCACGTCCTGAGAGTTCTTCCCTAAAAACCAACCGAAAGCGATGTGGGCTATTCTTTGATATTTCTCATCTCCAGTCACGCGAAAGGCGGCTAGTGCTGCTTCTACCATGCATGATGCTTCGATTGGTTGTTGGTCATATAGGGCTCTTTTGCCACCCTTCTTGTACCATCCTTTGTTTCCGATTGGAATGATTTTCTCATCAATTACCTGAACTTTAACAAGAAAGTCAAAGGATTTCTTCGCTATCTGGAGGTGTCTTTCATCTCCAATGATACCGTAGGCCAAAAAAAGAGCTTGCGATAAACGCGCATTAACATATGTAAGATAAGGTTCAAACCAACACCAATCAGAAGAAGATACTTGCTGATAACTGTCCAACAATTGCTCCGTCAATGACACAATGTTTTTGGAAAGATTGGGGTCATGCGGGAAAGCCTCAGAATAGTAGCAGAGACCCAGAATTGTGAAGGCTTTAGCTCTAAGACTCTTAAAGTTAGGTGCATGTCGAAAGCCTTTGTCAAAAATCTCCTTCGATATAGTTTCAATACCTTTCGGAAGATTAGTCAAAATACTATATCCGCAAGCCCATAGCGATCGTCCCATGCAGTCTTCTGACCCCACATCATCAAGGAAATTACGACTATAGCTTAATAGATTGTGAAATTTACCGTCAGGTCTTTGCATATGAAATAAGAAACTCAAATATGTAGTAGCTAGCTTACTTACATCAGAATCATTATGAAACTGAAGGAATTTTATGCACGCGACTAGCGCACGCGCATTATCATCTGTAGTATATCCTTCCTTTCTGTTGGGAATCGAATATTTAGTATGCTGAAGAATACCCGTATCATCTGTCAGTGCTTTAAGACGATCTAGTTTGATAGGTAGCTTAATATTCATCACCCATTAGTCTTTAAGAAAACGATTGAACAACTTGGCATATTTTTCTGCAACCTTTGGCCAAATAAAGTTTCTACTATAAGCATACGTTTTTCTCTTCAAGCTAAGCCTTAGTTCCGGATCTTCTAGAAGTCTATTTATGCATTCAGCGATTGTAGCAGGGTTTCTAAACTTACATATTAATCCTCGTCCATCTGCCAAAGCCTCTTCAGCGTGAAGGTACGGAGTTGATATAATAGCCTTACCAGTTCCTAAGGCATAGGCAAGCGTTCCACTGCTGATCTGATTCCGATCGACGTATGGAGTGATGTAGATGTCTGTTGCTTGGAGATACCTAATTAGTTCCCGTTTAGAGAGAAAACGATTGTAGAACCGCACATGTTTCCCCAATTTGAGTTCATCAACCAACCTCATCAGCCTCTTCCGATAACGCTCGCCCTCAATTCTCCTCACTTCCGGATGAGTCTCTCCAATTACGAGGTAAAGAATCTTTGGTTCTTTCTTGACGAGGGAAGAGAGTGCTCGAATGGCATATTGAATACCTTTCCCCCTGTTTATCAATCCAAAAGTAGACAAAACTATCTTGCTTCTTAAACCAAGAGAAGTTTTAGACTTTTCACTGGTAACAAATGGAACGTCAGGACAACCATGCGGGATAACGTTGATTTTTTTAGGCTTAATATTGTAATTTCTTAATAGTTGCAGAGCTGTTCTCGTCATGACGATTATTGACGAACTATAGTGCGCAATGCTTTCCAAAACTGTTCGAGCAGTCGATCCAAAGTTTGGTGGGATAGTGTGGAGTGTAGTTACTATTGGTTTTTGAAGATTCTCTAAAAATAAATTAATGTATTCTCCCCAGTCGCCTCCAAAAAGACCGAATTCATGTTGGAGATTTACTAAATCAATTTTGGATAGATTGACGTAACGAGCGGCTTGGACGTAATTTTCAATAGAGTCTCGTTCAATTTGAAATTTAACTCTCTTTTCGTAGTTGTAAATTGCGCCCTTCTCATTTATTGTGATCACCACTGATGATCTATACTCCTGAAGCTGATCTATAGCATTGATTAGATCTTTCGTGAAGTTTGCTATACCACATTCTCGCGGCGGATAAGTGCTTACATAAACCATCCTTTTTTTCTCAACATTTAAAGGGGAGGGTTTCTGCATCATTTTGTAACGTCACCTTTCTTTTGTTTTAAGGCAACTAGCATTATCGCAGGTTTTAACGAGTCTAGTTTTCCTCTCCGTAGTCTTAGACCAAGTTTCACTAACGCTGCCTTAAAGCTCCTAAAGTCATAACCTTCCACTCTATTTTTGTGCCGAAATTCGTCGAGTTTTCCCAAAGTATTTTCATCTGACTCTATTATTAAGGAAGTTGCGGGTGATGTCTCCACTCTGCGTGGGGATACTTCTTTGTTTGTTATACTCCTACTTATTACGGTATTTATGGTCACTTAACACTGCTTGTCTCAAACTAAATCTATGCATGCGGGATTACTTTCGTCTATTTCCTACATATAGTACAAAGATTATTATTGGAACTGTCATAGCGATTAAGAAAAAGATGCCAACAGGGATGGGTAAATCGCGGCCAACATAGTATACAAGTAGAGGAACTAACAAACCAAAGGCCTATAAAGAGGCATGGCAAGACCAACAACAAGAACGTAGACCGAATCTTATTGTTCATTCTCACACTTGATGATACGCGTTATACATGGCTTATAACATTTGCGCGCACGCGTAAGAACTTAAATAGAAGTTAGTTCTAGAAAATACATCCATATGATTGGTTGGGGAGAGACCCAGTTTTACAAGCATCTCCTTTCTCCCTTCCCATTAGGGGAACTGTAATCCTTTTCCCAACCATGACTAGAAACTGCTACAATGTCTTATAGATTTTGCTTTCATAATGATCTGGAATTTAGGATTGCTGATGCAAAAAAGCATCCTATCGTGTTTCTCAAGAAGAAAAAGACGATGGTTGTAAGGACGAAAAGCGCTAGTCTTACTTTTTCCTCTCTTCCACGCGCCAAGTTTTTAACGATATCTATTAGAACAACGTCGCTGATGCCTGATCTCAGGATGTTGAATGCTGCGGAACTTCCTACTTTCCCAGCGCCTATTATCGAGATCATGATAAGAAGGGGTAATCATTTGCCGATAAATAATTAACGCCTCTTGCAAGGCATGTCGCTTGAGTCAGTGGGCGTCCTCTCCTTTCAAAGAGTGAGGTAAAACTTGAAAAAAAATTGTTGCTTCTTCTGACGAGTAATTTTAAAAACCAAAAGGCGCACCCACAAAGTGTGGGAGGTGGGATTTGAACTCCACCCACAGTGGAGATGCCCCCGGTTTTTATATGGAAAAACGCGCGTATTGACCGTAAGTTTAATGTTGCTTTGCCATAACCTCAATATGGTGTGAATTGATTGGGTATGGGAAAAAGCTCTAAGAAAAAGCCAATGACCAAGAGGGAAAGAAAAGAGAAAAGGAAAAAGCGCAAAGAGAAACGTTGAGGCTACTTATACTTCCATGCGCGTGCGGAGAAAACTTATGTGGATGTATGCGTGGAAGCTGAGGATAGGAATTGACCCCGACATAGAGTGTAGATATCTCGCCAGTTCCACTCTTTTTCTATCTTCGTTGCGGTCGCAGAAAGCCCCGACAAAACCCGAATCGCGCACGAGTCTGGCATGATTATCTCGGTCTAGCCACACTCTAATGTCCTTCTAGTTGTCAATCACTTTTCTACAAATATGAAGGTCACCATTTTTTCCAAGCCTTAACTGTTTCTCTCCTCTGAATGCGGATATTCTTGCATTCTCAACTTGAACGGTATCTCCTACAGATATAGAGTTTATTTGCTCATTCCATAAGCACAACTTGATTTTCCCAGTTTCGTCCGATATTAAAGCATTAGCCACGCTAGCGCAGTTTCCAAACCTTGTAACGACAAACGTAGGTTCTGCGATTTCAACAACCTCAGCTTTCAAACTAACGCGTTTCATTCCGATTCGTAACTCTCTGATCTGTAGTAATTGCGATCCTCTATCCTTTTTTATGAGATGTCTACGAAACACACCAGTTTCTCTAGCGTCTTTGATTGGATTATCTCGCATCAATAGAAATTCTGTTGATATCGGGAACTGGGCTACAACTTTTGACCCTTTTGTTATCAAAAAGACAGCACTTTCTTTTTGCTTGCATCGACATTCGATCGAGAGGCCCCCGCATGTGGATGTGCGGTTTTTGCCAGCTGAAACCAACGCTTGGAAAAACGTGTCAGCGTCGACTTCATATTTCAAAGAAAGAAACGCGAGGTATTCATAAGGTGACACTTTGTTTCGCATTGTTTTCCTACCTTTTTGTTAATACTGCTTCCATTACCGAAGCCATTTTTGACATGTTTTCTTTTTTCTCCCGGTAATATTCTGCCCTTTCTGCGGATACCTAGCTGTTCTGCAGGTCAGTCTACCTCATGAACTTCACTGGGCGCCTTTTGAATCTCTTCTTGCAGGTTATGCTGCAAAAATGATAGGTCTCGCCACCGTAGGTGATCTTGAACTTGGCTGTCTTCTCGTCCAGAACGGCGCCACAAACGGGATCTCTAGGCATTATTTTCAATCTCATAGAAGAGTGTGCGTTCTGCTTATTATTGCTGTTGATAAAAAATAAAAAAAGGTGCATAAAATGGACCGAAAATGTTAGCTAATAAGCTTAATATCTTCTCGATCTTCTCGGGGGTCTTCGTTTAGAATAGCATTCTCGGCAATATACGGGTCTGCTTCCGTCAGGTTTGAAGGGAACCTCACATTCTTGACCACAATCCGCGCATACGGCCTTGTGCATTTCTCGGTTTTCTCTATACGACAATCAAATTACACCTCCACGCAATAGTCAACGAAAAACTAGCATTCTCATGGAATTCTAATCCTCGCCTGTCCAATCAGTTGACACATTGTCTATTTAAGCTTGTCTGTGTGCACGAGTTTCTCTTCTACATCTCTGTTCACTTCAATCTCTGCGCGAGCGTTTTACCAGAATCCGCCTTAGCCTTTACGGTTTGGCAGGATAGCAACTTCAAAGCAAGGTCTACAAGCCTGTCGAAATTTAATACGCGTGCGCGATTCGTTAAGGGATGCATGTGCTTCATGAAAGGTTTAGATCCAATTCTATCTTTTCTTTGATGCGCGTACAATAGTTTCCACAACTTTCTTGAACTCGTTTATTTCTATGTGTGGGATCCTGTTTTTCTTCAATACTCTGGTTAACTTAGAATCCTTGATTGCGAACGGGAAATCGGCTTTTCTAGCCGCATCGTAATCTGCAATTCCATCGCCTACGTAGACTACTTGTCTTGTTCTTTGTAATGTGTTACTAGATCATCCTTGAAGTTGACAGATGTGTTGTGGAACAATTGAGGGAATGTAAGTTTGATTCCATCAGCTGTGCATTTTGTCTTCGGAGCATAAACCTTTATGAAGCCATTCCAGCTTTCTAGTTCCAAGAATTGTTTAATAACAAAGTCCAAGCCAGCGCTGACTATGACTAATGGTAACTCACTTGCTTTGCAATATTCGACTAGCTCTGCAAAATCTATTCTAACATTTGTAACCAGTTGAATTTCATCTAATATCCGCGTTTCTGGAACAACAACGGTTGAGAACTGATTCTGAAGACATTCTTCAAGCGTCATCTCTCCTTTCTCAAACTGCTTATCATATATTCTCCAATCTTCTCCAGCGAATTTTTCCAATATGTAAACGCATGTATCAATATCAACAAATGTACCATCAAAATCACATAAGACAGCAAAAGTCATGGCAACTTCTCCTTAGACCTCACTTTGCAGAATTCAATGGTTAGATAAAATCTTGTCGGTCTATGCAGATAGCAGTCTAAGGATTTAAATTCCTTTATCTCCTTCTCTAGCATGGGGGGAGTGAAATTAGAAGTAAGGTAAGCAGTATAGGATACGTCAACAGAATCAGGAGCAACGTTCTCGCTTTAAAGAGAAACAAATTGCTCCCCTTATATGAAGATCTGAGATCGGCAAACTGCGTAGTCTGTGGTGGGTCCGGTAGATCACTTCACTCTTTAAATGCAGCGATGAGTCAAATCGCGATGAGCCAAATTGGGTGGAGAAACAAAGTTGTCGTGACTCCTGACGATCCAGGTTTTCCAGGAAAAAATATGTATGACGCGGCAACTGAGTTTGAAAGACGACACAAAAAAACCCTGCTATTAATTAGCTCTGGAAGTGGCTTCTCAGGAGATCCTCTGACAATGGCACAAGATTTGGCGAGGTATATTGAAGATAAAAGGACATCTAAATTTTCCATGGGACTCGTAACATCGAACATAAACTCTCCTTTGGCAAAGATAGTTCGCGAACACGGACATGTACTTGAGCTGAAAGGTCGGGGAAGAGCGAAGCCTTCTTTTGAATACAGCGAAAGAGGTATAATGGGTGACGTGTTTGAGTTAGGCAGTTTGCTTCTTCTATCGATGATGACTGAAGCAATCGTTAGAAACTTACAGGCAAATGACGTGTTTCGACTCTGCGAGCAAGAATTTGAACAACTTGGGCAGATAATTGACTCTAATGTAGATTCGGAGACCTATGCGCATCTTGTTGATCTTCTTGAAAGACGAACAAACGTATTTTTGGGTGGAAAAGGCACAGCAAACGAAATTGTCAAAATGGCAGCTGTTAGACTATTTCACATCAAAGGTTTCTTAGGAGACAATGTCTACATAGCTAGAGGGGTGAACACTCCACATCCTAGAGCGGGAGATCTAGAGATCTTGGTGTCATTTTCTGGGGAGACTAAACCGGTTATCAGTTGGCTTGAAATTTTCAAAAAGTTGAACGGAATTGTAATGTCAATTACTGGTAAAGAAACATCAACATTAGCTAAAAAGTCGGATTTCAAAATAACTCTAGAAGAAAAGGTTAAGCCAGGTCAGCCTCGAAGGTTCTATATGAGAGTGGCATACGTTTTAAGCCCCTTGCCAGTTAGGTTAATAGAAACGTTGAGTAGAAGAGGATTGAAATTACCAGAATACCTGATCAGTTGGTATCACTCAGTTACACAATAGATTAGCCATGCGCACGCGTCAGAGTTTGCCCATTCTTTGCTGGGCACGTCTCTGGCTGCTCAAAGTTCCCTTAAGTATCTTGCTTAGTCAGATTCAAATCTTCAGCCGACCAACCAGAAATCTTTTATAATTTTGACTCAAAAGCTACTGCGTGATTTACATGAATATGAAAGGTGAAGAAATTCTCGGAAAGAAAATCGTCTGCGAAGATCTGAATGTGGGCAAGGTTAAGGAGCTCATATTCGACCTCGATCAATGGAAGATTACTCACCTTGAGATCGAACTGACTAAAGAAACGGCTGAAATGGTTTTGGGCGTGAGAAAAAGCGGGATACGAAACTTCCTCGCTGTTTCCGCCATAAGTGGGGTGGATCAGACAATAAATTTGAAGGTTACAAAAGGGCAACTTCGAATATATCTAATACCACCAAAGGTTCAATCATAAACGCATACAGAAGGAGTTCAATATAGGCAATCCCGTCGAAGCCACGAATTTCTACATGCTTTCATCCTTGTTACACTGGTCGAAGCTTTGCAGATCAGATGTAATCGTACACACTAGAATTCTGCAAAATCAGAGTGCATGTTTATTGTTCATTCTCGCATTTTCTCGGTTAGGAATTCCCTTTGCTGTTTCCTGTTCATTTTCTCTAATTCATCTTTGTATTTTCGGCGAAGTAGCTTGAATTTGCAATAGATGTAGAGCGCGTCATAAACATAAGCAACTTTCTCAATCGCTTCAAAATCGTCTTTCACATTAAATCTCGCGCCAGTCATTATTGCACTTAATCCTATTCCTTCAGGCGCTAGATCAGTGTCACGGGTATCTGCAGAATGGACGATTTTTGCGAGTTCATGGAGCACCGGGTCTTCAAGCTTGTACTCATCTATTATGGTTTCGAAGCTGCATTTGCCTTCTCTATGTCCAAGCTTCACTCCTGGTGCGTCAAAAGGTGTTGCCCCTTGGTTTTTTACTATCTCTTCTATTTTCTCTGTAGGCACAAAGATGAATTCTGCTTGTGGGTCTATGAACTTTTTGATAAGCCATGGACATGCTGTTCTGTCCACATGAACAAATTCGCGAGTTACCCACTTCATAAGGTTCGCCTCTCCAAGATAGCTGTAGCTATTATTAAAGTCTATTTTTCCAGGATCTCCTTAGGATTAGAAAGCATCCACGCCAGAGCGCTCATCTTTCAAAGAAATGTAGAAAAGCATTAGCTGAACCTAACCTACATAATAAGAGGGATGTTACTTGACTCACCATTGGGGATATGTAGGTGCTATTGTGTCAGCGATTTTGTTTGGAGCAAGTTCAACTCTGAACAAAATTACTTTAGAAGCTGTTAATCCTTTGATCGTTGCTGGGATGATTTATTTTGTCGGTGGTATTTTCCTATTCATAGTTCACCTTTCTCCACTTCACAGGAAGGTTCTCGCTCTATTTGAAACCCCCACGGAAACTGAAACTAGCATATCAAAAAAAGATTACAGAATTCTTGCCCTTGTTATTCTTTGTGGCTCAATCATTGCACCATTAATGCTTTTGCATGGCCTTAGCGAAATTACGGCGATTAATGCTGCTTTGCTCCTTAGCACAGAATCATTGTTTACTGTTCTGATTGCTTTTGCTTTTCTGCAAGAGCGGGGAGCGAGAAAAGACTATTTTGGTATTCTTCTCTTGCTTCTCGGAGTTGTGTTTATTACAACAAATGGTGAATTTGATAGACTTACTCTAACCAAAGAAGTTGTTGGTAGTTTACTGATAATAGGTGCTTGTTTGTTTTGGGGCATAGATAATAACCTGAGCAAATTTCTGAGCAAGAAGCGAGATATCGTGATGGTAACTGGATTGAAATGCTCCATCGGAGGTGCTGTTCTGCTAGTTATATCTCTTCTTCTTAGAGTTAGTTTTATTATTCCCGTAACTTCAATACCGTACATATTGTCGGTTGGAGCCTTCAGCATCGCCTTCTCTATTTTGTTATTTCTTTTTGCATTAAGAGAAATTGGTGCCATGCGAACAGGAGTCATTTTTTCTACATCCTCTCTCTTTGGTGCAATTTTTGCTTTCGTCATTCTTAGAGAAGCTTTTACTCTCATTCAGTTACTGGCTGGGTTAGTCATGTTGTTGGGAGTTTTCATTCTTTATCGAAAATGAGTGTGCGATGAACTCTAAAAACCCAAGAAAAACGCTTCTTCTCATCAAAAGGTGATGGAAATAGCTTCAAATCATAGTTTAACCCCTCGTGGAGGGGAGGTCACTATCACGAGGAGGGGTCGGGAGTTAATGGGTCTTGGATGAGGATATGTTCGTTTGGGTGTAGTAGATGCTATTAAGTGGAAGGGAGGGGGGAGTTAAGGAGGAGGTTTAAGCAGGGTGAGTGCTTTGAAGCGTTGGGTTTTTTAGGAGAGGCTTTGTGCTCGGTGATTGTTGTGTTTTTGATTGTGAGGTGCAAGTTTTTCGATTATATCTAGTAAAGGCTTTAACATGTGAGAAATTGGTCCTAACTCATTTAGCATTTCTTTCAGGTTTTGTATATCAGCTTTGTTAACGGCTCCCATTAATAGAGCCATTGTTGTGTAGGCAATTAGGAAAGCTGTCGCTCCGATGATTAGTTTTATCCAGCTGGCTAGGCTCAGTTGAGATATTATTATGTAAGTGATTGTGGCTGAAAGCGCAGATGCTGACAGTATTTTGGCTGACGAGGCCCAGTCGATTGTGGCTTTAAAGTGTTTTTTTATGTACCAGAGTCCTATGATTAGGCTTGGGATCCCAGCAGTGAGAGCTGTGGCAATTAGACCTATGATTCCGAATCTTGGGATTAAGAGTAGGCTCAGTGGAAAACCTATGGCTGCCGTGATTAGGGTCAGTTTTAAATTGAATTTTGTTTTTCCCTGGCCGTTTATGAGGGTTCCGAGGCTTAGGTTTCCGAATGCTGAGTATAGGTAGTTGATGGCGAGTAGGGTTAGATAGAGTGGTGCATAAGTGTATTCTTCTCCAAAGAGTGTGGAAATAGCTGGTTGCGATAGGGCTATGACCGCTGCTGCTGCTGGCACAACGAGGAGAGCAGCGAATTTTACTGAAAACTGGAAAACGTTTCTCAGTGTTTCCGTATCTTTTTCGGGATTTAGTTTGGAGAAAGCGGGGAACAGCACTGTAACTATCGGTGTTGCAAAGAATGTGATTAGAATGGCGAAGTTCGCTGCAACTTGGTAGTTGCCGATTAAGAGGTCCGTGCAGTAGATAGCCATTAGGAAATTGTAGAATTGTACAAGAAACCCGCCTAGAATGACTGAAATTGACAAGGGCAGCCCATATTTGAGCATGGCTTTCACTGTTTCTAGAATGTTTAATTTGGTGTCGTCTAGTCTGTGGAGATTCTTGTAAAGGGCTAAGTAGAGGATTAGTATGCTGATTAACCCAGCTATCAGGAAAGCTATTGTGGATCCGAGAGTTGCCCCGAAAACTCCGAAGCCGAGGACTACAAGGAGAGGCATTAGAGCGGTTTTGATGACAGATCGGCATATCATCGTAATGCTGTTGAACTCCATTTTTTCGTAGCCTATGAAAGCGGATTGAGCAGCTGTTATGAGGGCTCCTGCAAAGATGATGAAGGATGCTACTTGGATTAAAGGTTCTATTTCAGGGCGGTGGAAAATGTTTGTTGCCAAGAAGCCGGAAAGCATGAAGGAAATGAAGGTTAGAGCGAAGCCTGAAACGAGTTCAAAAAGCACTCCTGCAGCCAAGATGCTTTTAACCTCTGCCATTCTATGTTCTGCCTTGTATTGAGCGGTGTATTTTATCATCGCAGAGTTCACGCCCCAACTTCTGAACGTTGAGATGAGATTTGGAGCTAACAAGGCGACTGTAAGGATACCGTATTCAGGTGGAGATAGAAGCCTTGCTACAAGTATAACGCCTATGGCGGAGATGATTGAGGAAGCTGCTACGCCCCAGAAAAGGTTGAATCCGCCTCGGGCTGAAATCCTAGCCATCCTGATTGCTTTACTCATCAAAGTTCTTCTCCAAGCATTCTGATCGCATACTAGTCACGAAAACCATTAAGAAAGCTTTTGGTGTGCGGATGCGCGCGCATTCGTTGGGTGTTAAAGATTTTATATTTTATATCATATTAGACTGCACATTACACGCATGGTGTGTTTATGATAAGAGGGGATTTTAAACCAAGATTGCTTTTTTTGTGTGCTTCTCATACTTTGCTTCATGTGTACACAAATCTTCCCCTTGCTCTCTTACCTATTCTAATTAGTGAATATGGGTTATCTATTGTCATTGCAAGTATTATTGTGTCTATTCCTCGAGTTTTCTCGCTGGTTTTTTCAATTCCGAGTGGCTTGCTTGCTGATCGCTTAGGTCACACGAAGCTCATATCGTTCAGTTTGTTTTTGCAAGTGCTTGCTGCTTTTTTGGTCTTGTTATTTCCCACTGTGGAGGCTATTGTTCTATGTTTTTCCTTAACTGCCTTGGCATCAACCTTTTATCATCCGCCGGCTTTGAGTGCAACCACTAATATTATACCTTCAGATTTCTTGAGTAGAGGGTTAGGTTTTCACGGCGCAAGCGGTACTCTTGGGATTGCTCTTGGGCCTATCACATTAGGACTTGTTCTAAGTTGGTTTGAATGGAGATACGTTTACCTAATTTGGGCTGTGCCAATATTTGTTATTGCAGTTGTAGCCTTGTTTGTGAATATGAATGAGCCTTCCCCTGTGGATGATAGTGAGACAAAAGGGAAAGGTTTGACTACGCCGTTAAAGGATGTTTTATCTGTCACTTTCTTGTCTTTTCTTCTACTGATGCTTTTTAGAAGTGCCGCGGGTGGAACCATTTCAACATATCTAACGACCTATCTCACTGAAAGTAAAGGGCTAGATGCCAGTTTGGCAAGCATCATTTTCGGTTTAAGTCCTCTAATTGGTTTGGCAAGCGTCATCATAGGAGGTTATGCAGGGGATAAGTTTGGCTGGAAAAGATCCCTTACGTTGATTATCTCAACGGTGTCTGTTGCATTGTTCTGCATGTTCATCTCGACTTCAACAATCCAAACTGTACTTTTTTATCTTGTTTATGGTTTCTTCAACATAATGACCATGCCAATCACAACTTCGTTAGTCGCAAAAATCATACCACCGAAATCAAGAGGAACTGCCTACAGCCTACAATTCATTCCTATGAGCATCATAGGCATAGTGATGCCGATAATATTAGGCGTATTAATCAATCTCCTTGAGATCTGGATAATTTTTCCCATAGCAATAGTCTTCTACATTATTGCTCTTGTTATTACTCAAGTTTTGAAAATGTAGAAGGAAATATTCTGGTGCGCACTCTAAAGTCGTACACAACCTTGAAGAAGCATGTAAACCGTAGAGGTGGGCTATCCTTAAGTCATGCGCATGTCATGATAGTTTTTTGTAGCTCCAAGAAAAAACTAGATTTCCATTTAAGCGCAGGCGATTTTTAGGTGTTGAATTACTTTTAGGTGTAAAGGCTTTTTCCTCCACTTCTGTCTTAATCTGTTGTTGCTCAGCTTGTTGGATTTGAATTTCGCTAAAGTCTCGAGGATACTCTTTTCTTTCGCTTAATCTTTCTTCAAGTTTCTTTAACTTAGCCTGTGCTCCTGCAAATTGCCTAACTGAGTTATGCTCCGCTATGAGTATTTTTCTTGATTTGTGAATTAACAGCTTCTCTTCAAATATCTTGGTTTTTTCACCTAAGATTTCTTCTCTTTCGCTCAATAACTGCAGCTCATTTCTGAGTTCAGTTTTCTTCTTCTGCAGTTTTTTCAGTTCTAGGCTCATAGTGTTTTGCTCACTAGGCCTTGTAAATATTCAGACTAAATAAGTCAGTTATGAAACAACAATCAATATTGGAACTGTATTTACTCTTGCAAGGATGGTTTGGAGTTTAGAATGGGGATGTGGACATTTTTGATTTGGTTGTTATCGCCTTATCTTATGGCTCTCAGGAAGGCGACCTTGCTAGTCAGTCGAACTTTTGCTTGAATGACAATGGGGAACTTAGAATATTTGATGTGGTTATTGCTGCTACAAACTGCGGGAAAACTTGGTAATACGCACAAGGTTTTTCTGTTTTGCCCCCAATTTCGACATGGTATTACCCATGAAGTCTAAGGGAGGAATTCTATACCTATCTCGACTTGACATAGAGAGACTAAACATTCCAATAAAAGAGATCATTCGAATCGTTGAAGAAGCCTTCCAAGAAAAAGCAAAAGGAAAAGTTGAGGTACCACCCAAACACGGTATACACCCTCAGAGAAACGCCTTCATCCACGCCATGCCAGCTTACATACACAAGATGAAGTCAGCAGGAGTCAAATGGGTCAGCGGATTTCCAGAAAACCCCAAACGTGACTTGCCATACATATCGGGGCTGCTCATCTTGAACGACCTTAAAACAGGCATCCCGACTTGCGTTATGGACTGCACTTGGATAACAGCTAAACGAACCGGCGCAGCAACCGCCATTGCAGCTAAACACTTGGCTAGAGAAAACTCGAAAGCCTTGGGTATCCTCGGATGCGGTGTTCAAGGCAGAAGCAACCTCGAAGCCCTAACAGTCGTGTGCAAGACCCTAGAAGAGGTAAAGGCTTACGACATCAACGAGAAAAACCTGCGGACATATGCAAAAGAGATGACCACCAAATTTGAAATAAAAGTTACCCCCGTTAACTCGCCCAGAAAAGCGGTTGAACACTGCGACATAGTTGTAACGGCAGGGCCAATTTTGAAACACCCACAACCAGTAATTGAAGCATCATGGCTCATGGACGGCGGCTTCGCGTGCCCCCTAGACTTCGATTCATACTGGAAGACAGAAGCCATGCAATCAATGGACAAATTTTGCACCGACGACAACGATCAGCTGATATATTACAAGAAACTAGGATACTTCTCCAAAATACCGCCTGTATACGCAGAATTAAACGAGATCATTAGCGGCGAAAAACCTGGTCGCGAAAACCCTCAAGAACGCATCATGTCAATGCACTTAGGTCTAGCTATAGAAGACATGGCGGCAGCTGTCCTTATCTACGAGAAAGCGAAGAAGACAGGAGTCGGGACAAGACTCTCACCATAGCCATAAACACGCGCGAATTTTTTAAAAAATAAAAGGTAAGGCGTGGTAGGAGCGCGCGCATGCATATCCCTAAAGATTTAAACTAAAACTCGTATGAATAAGAACACGCAGAAAGGGATGCTGAAACCATGAATTTTGATGACATTGAAGTAAATTCAATTACTAAACATTTCGAAGACACGGTTGCCGTGGACGATGTCTCGATGAACGTTGCGAGAGGAGAACTCTTTGGCTTGCTGGGACCTAATGGCGCTGGAAAGTCTACGCTTACAAAGATGCTTTGTGGAATGATAAACCCCACTTCAGGCACAATTAAAGTTGGAGGATTCAACATTCAAGATGAACCTATGAATGTGAGAGAATTGCTAGGCGTTGTTCCGCAAGACATTGTTTTGTACGATTACATGAATGCTCGTGAAAACCTCGCCTTTTTTGGAAAACTTTACGGATTATCAGGAGGCAAACTCAAGAACAGAATTGAGGAACTTTTAAAGTTCACTCAGCTGGACGAAAAAGCTGTAAGACGTCACATTTCCACTTACTCTGGTGGCATGAAACGCCGCGTCAACATAGCTGCTGCCCTTCTCCATGAGCCGCAAGTTATCCTTTTAGACGAACCCACTGCCGGACTTGATCCTAAAAACAAGTTAGCTCTTTGGGAAATTATTCAGGCCTTGCATAAGGAGGGAAGAACCATAATGCTAACAACGCACATGATGGATGAAGCGGAAGAACTATGCAGTCAAGTGGCAATTATGGACAGGGGCAGAATCATCGCGCTAGGCAGCCCTCATCAACTCATTAAAAAGGTCAAGATGGAAAACACCATAACCGTAGTTCCAGACAAAATAACCTTGAAACTGATAGAAGCGGTGAAAGAGATTTCAGGAGTCAAAAGGTCTTACAGGGCTTATGACGAAAATGAAGAAGTTGAAGCGTTAAAAATAATCACAAGAAGAGCAGAGGATGTCCTGCCAGAAGTAGTATCAGTTATTTCCTCTGTGGGAATAAAAATCCTGTCTATTGAACTTTCTCGAGTCACGCTTGAAGACGTGTTCATTTTACTCACAGGACGAAGCTTGAGAGAAGAGGAGGGCCAATTATGAAACTCAAGAGAACGATAAATCAAGTATTCGCGATTGCAAAAACAGATTTTCTTGGAATTGGACGAAACAAAACCGCTATCTTCTTCACATTGATCTTTCCTCTGTTTTTCCTGATGATAATTGGCTTCACCTTTGGCACTCAAGGCACAGGAGAAACAGGCCGAATTCAAGTCGGAACAGTCAACCTCGACGCAAAAACGATTTATGTAAATGGCACCGCCTCTCAAAACAGTACAATTGGAGACGCATTGGTTCAAGCGCTGAAAGACGTCAACTTCACCGTTTACGAATACGATGCGTACGGCGATAAAGACACCAATGGCACTGCTGCATATGATATAAGCCGCGAGCAGATCAAGATTGCTGTGGTTATGCCAGCTAACTTTACAGAGACACTCTCTTTCCAGTATACAGACAGCTTGGGAATGCCAATCCCAACAAAAGCCCACTTTGATATATATACTGATCCAAGCGACCCCACAGGCTCTATAATCGCACAGCAGAGTATTCTTGGCTTCATCTCTGGATTCATAAGAGAATATCAAAAAATTGCGATTGATCAAATTCCAGAGAGTCTTCAGGGTTACGCTGAAGTTCTCGCGGATCCGATTACAGTTTCAACCATTGAAGCAGATGTCTCCGGACGCCCGCTAAGGTGGATTGACTACATGGTTCCAGGCACACTTGGCCTTGTCCTCCTTTGGAGCGGGTTAAACCATGCTTCTGTGTCGATTGCAAGTGAGCGTACAAAAGGAACTTTTCAGCGAATGATTATCGCACCGGTCTCTCCCGTAACTGTTCTAGCGGGAAAGGTCGTCTCCTGCTTGGCAATTGTCTATTTATCTGCGGCCATCATGCTTGCTAGTGGCATACTTCTTTTTCAGGTTAATCTCTACTGGAATATTCCGGCAATTGTATTGTCGATCTTCTTAGGGGCACTTTCTGCAATAGGGCTTGGACTAATAATTTCCTCTCTTGCAAAAAACGAAGAGGCTGCCAATTCAGTCGCAGTTTTAATCAGCGTGCCACTCCAATTTTTCATCGGGGCCTTCTTCCCTCTCTCTATAATGCCACAGTCAGCTCAAATTTTTGGGGAGGCTCTTCCGTTCACGAAACTGGTCAATGCCATGCAGGGTATTATGACAAAAAATCTTCCCTTTGAAGCGATAATGCCAGAAATCGTCTACATGTCAATCTCCGGTGTGATTCTATTTGCGTTAGGGGTAGTAGCATATCGACTATCTCTGAAAAGGCTATAAGTTCACATAATCAGAATATCCTTGGCTCCGGATTTTTGGTTATAATCGTCGCGTGCGCACGAAACAGAAGGGAGACTTAATAATTCCTTGATGCAATGTTTAAGACCAACTAGAAACGAATGGTGAGAATTTGGAATTAACTATCTTGGGTTCTGGCGGATCTACTACAATTCCTAGGCCTGGTTGTGAATGTAGAGTTTGTTCTGAGGCAAGAGTAAAGGGGATTCCATATTCGCGTTCTGGGCCTTCCATGTTCATCGATGATGTAAACTTGCTTTTTGACACTCCAGAAGAGATCGCATTGCAGTTGAATAGAGAGCGAATCAACGAGATTGACTACGTTTTCTACACGCATTGGCATCCAGACCACACGTTTGGAATGCGAATAGTTGAAAGGATGTACAAGTTCTGGCTAGACATGTTCGTCAGGAGAAATAAGCCGAGGAATAAGGTTAAGGTGTGTGCCTTAGGTGAAGTTATGGAAGACTTGAAATCCATGGGCTACAGAGGTGGATCATTTTTCACGTATTATGAAAGATCTGGTTTAATCGAACCTACAGAACTGAAGGAAGGAAAAGATTTCAAGATCAGAAACATCATGATAACACCTTTCGAGGTCCAAACAACCTACAACATCTCTACAGTATTTCTCATCCAAGAAAACAACAAAAGAGTGGTTTATGCACCTTGCGACGTGAAACCTTTTCCAGAAACCCATAAACTGAAGAATCTAGACCTTTTGATAATTGGCTCCTTCCATCTGGATGGTCCGCTTAAAGAAGGCATAGTCATACCTTCGGATAATCCTCTCAGAGTCGAATTGTTTTCACCAAGAGAATTACAACAATTCGCGCGGAAATTGAATGCAAGAAGAATGATAGTGACTCATATAGAAGAAGAATGGGGCAAAACCTACGATGAATACAAACAACTAGAAAAGGAATACAACCTAGAATTCGCTTATGACGGGATGAGAATGAAAATCTAGAAGTTGGTGCACAGTAAAAGTTTCTAAATTGCATGCATGCATTGACGTGCGCAGTCCTTTCATTTTATGGCGATGACCTTCCAATATCTGTGCGGTCGTTCTTTCTTTCCACTTTGAATTGGTTCTATACTAATTCTCTTAGAGCGTACCAGAAGAGTTAGAACTTCTCTTTGTGAAAAGAAATGATGTACTTCCTGAAATTGCCTTTCTTCAAAATTCTCAAGAACTCGGAATGTTCCGTTCTCGAGTTTTTCGCCTGAGCCATATCTGCAATCTTTGATAGACAAGAGATTAGCCAAGAACAGACCATTATCTTTCAAAACTGTGCGGATCTCTTCTATTGCCTTTTCAATGTCTTTCTTTAAAGCATGATGGATAACGCTTACACTAATCACAGCATGAAAGGTTTGTCTAACGAAGGGTAGATGGGACATAGATGCACGCAAAACTGTTACATTTGGAATTCCCTCAACCTTAGACCAAAGCTTAGTCTTCTTCAATGCACTTCGGGAAATGTCGACTCCAATAACATCAAACCCTTCCTTACCCAAGTAAATGGAATTCCTACCCACCCCACATCCTAGATCAAGAAATGCTTGAGCTCCATATTCTCTGAAAAGAGGTAAAGAATCGACAATAAACGGAACAGGTTTTTTGAGCCAATCAGGTAGTTGACGCAAGACGGAATAATACTCTTCCCACATCATCAACTAATACTCTACTTCAGTTTTATTAATTGCGCAATTTGGGCATTCATGGTACATTCATGCTATTACTAAAGGGAGACTAGAGGGAACTGAGAAGCCGAGGAGAGACAGAAGGGAGGTTTATTCACTGTGTTTCTCTTTCAGCTTTCGCCTTTGAAACCACGGATTCAATAAAAGACGTTTTTGCTTCAGTGTATTCTTCACGATCTGAACGGTACTTGGTTGCTAGTCTCTTCTTCAATTTGAAATACTCTTGAGCCACTTCAGGATTAGTCCTAAGATAGTCTCGAAAGAGTAGATGCCGCTTCCAGAAATCGCTTGCCAGTTCAACCATGTGTAGATGATAGTGCTGTTCCTTTGGCGGTTTGCCTTTGTGGAAATAGCGTCTTTCCGGCATTAAATCTTCATACTCGGGAACATATTCATAGCCGATGCTTTCTAAAGGCCTAATACACTTCTTAGCGTCACTGAGATGATTAACAGCAACGATTATGTCAATAATTGGTTTTGCTCCTAATTTGGGAACAGCAGTACTTCCTATATGCTTGATTCTCACAACAATGTATCCTATAGCATCTAGAATCAGACATCTTTCCTTCTCATACAATAGTGGCCATTGAGGATCGTAGTCTATGATCTTAACACGTCGGCTCATTTCGCTAAACTCTGAACAGAAAAAGGCAATAAACCTTTCCAAGTTTCTTTTTCTGGACTGATCATAAATTAGAAAATCCCAGGATTCTTCTTTAGTTAGAAATTGTAAATTAGAAACCTTAACCATTCATTTTGCGCGCTCTCAACAATTCTGGCTGATTCCTAAAGGAAAAAGCCAAATCGGACCCAAATGTTTCTCAAGCGAGTTTGTGCATGCAAGCGCTGGCTATTTTAGTCAGCTATGTCTACCATCTTAGTGGTTTCGGTGATTTGAAGTGAAGGATGAACACTACCGATATGGAATATGCGGCGTTTACTGCGGTCAATGCCCGAGCGGAAATGGTAGAGTGAAAATGATTGCGGGGGAATTGAAAAGACTCGTCGACACAGTTCGCTATGATTGGGTTGGGCAAGTAGTGAAATCGTTCAAGTTTGAAGAGTTTAGAAGAGGCTTAGAGTGGTTTGCCGATGCGCAGTGCGTTATGTGTCTGAAAGGTGGAGGTGCTCCTTGCGAAAATAGGAAATGTGCTAAAGAAAAGAATCTTAGAAGCTGTCTTCTTTGCGGTGATTACCTTACTTGTAAGCATACGGAATATCATAGAGATTGGTATCCCTTCGTTGTTGAAAATTACCGCCGCGTGAGAGAAGTAGGTTTTGAAAAGTATCTTGAAGAGGAAGAGGAAAGAAGCAAGGCAGGCGTCGACTTGATGGGACATTTAGAAAGAAGATGCTGCAAGGTCGTCAAGCTTGAAGAATAGCTATTGTGCATGCAATATCTTTGCCAGGTGGTCGGCGCAAGGCTAATGATGTGCACATGAGCAGTGACATATGCTAAGGTTTAGTCTCTTGCTTGCCTACCCCTCCCCCTCCCCTCCCCCCTAGCCTTTAGGGGCGTGTGCGCGCTATCTTCGATCCTACGGGAGAAAACTCGTGAATATGCTCATGTTCAAAAGCAGAAGTACGCCTTGAAGAAGGCATAAGATGCCTAAGATGGTGACAACAGGTCTTGAAGCCAAGATCGTGCCCACCAGCTTCAGAAGGTCTTCTGCAAACTTGAAAAAGATGTAAGCCAGCAAAGCTGGGATTAGGAAGATTGCCAAGTACGCCCAAGTTGACGAGATGCCCAAAACAGTCTCAGGCAACGGATACAAGATGTAGACCAAACCAGCACACGAACCTCCTATCACCAATCCTATCAAAGCCGCCCAAGGAACGTCCTTCAAAGGTTTCAGAACCAAGGCCAAGCCGGTAACTACTAAAATGTAACGCGTACCGGAATCCCAAGCCTGACTCAGCCAGACACCTGCCGCAGTCGCTAACATGAGAACCCCCACAAGAAATCCAAAGAGCAACATAATCTTCATCGCAGCACTAATAGGCGCTCCCGCAACCGGAGCTGACTTGGAAAGTTTCCCAATCAACCAAGAAGCTGCAGTAAATCCACCAAGAATTAAAACATAAGGAGTAAGTGGAACCAATAACAGAAGATCCATTATCACTAACCGGAGCAGTAGTTATTTCAATAGAGCTTTAACTCTTTTCGTCTCTACTGAATTTTCAATTGCGCGCATTTTAGTTTGATAGGATTCCATTGTTAAACATACATGTGGAATTTCTGCAAAAAGTTATCAGAAAAAAGAAGTGTCTGAATGGGTGCAATAGCCTCAAGTCTAACTAAAAGTCTCTAGATGCACGAACGTTATAAGTTTGGTGCTTAGGATGGACTGGAACGTTTTCCTCTGTACACAAAGGCTGCTAGTAGTGTTGCTGTCACAAACCGATATTAGGTATAGAAGATTCTTTCGAAAATGATATTAGTTTCATAAACATATTGTATTTGGGGGAAGATGTGAGAAGAGCAGCTTTTGTAGTTATGCTCGTTTTTCTAATTAGCCTCCTAACGTTGGCTTTTAGCCTTCAGCAAATCAGCGCAGATGATATTACACTTCATAGCGTGGACCATAATCTGCTTGTATACGTAACTGAAGCTGAAGTCTCGTTTCCCTTTGAGAGCATCTTCGAAAAGGACTTAGCCGATATAGCCGATAGTGTTCCAGAAATCGAAGAAATCTACATAAAAGACTATTTGGACATTCGACCCATTGGGCATCTCTGGGCGTTTATTCGAATTAATTACACTAGTGGCATTTCAGATTACGAGAAGATAGATTTGCAATACCACGTAGAAGGCAAACTGGAGGTTAGGTGGTATATTGATGTTGTTGAACCCAACTATTATGTGGGGATTCCTGAGAATCCTCCTCCACCATGGCCTGGATTTGCTATTGGAGACTTGAATGTAGCATTTATCAACGAGCTTCCAGACCCTATTAGGGTTCCAGATCATTTTCCAACAATACAAGAAGCCATCAATGCAGCGAGTGATGGAAACACCATTGTTGTTAGAAATGGAACATACCATGAGAATGTTGTCGTGAACAAGTCTATATCTCTACTTGGTGAGGATAGAAAAAACACAGTTATTGATGGTGGTGGAGCTGGAACAGTAATTCAAGTAGATTCAGATAACGTGACTATTAGCGGCTTTGAGATACGGAATTGCTCAATGGCGTGGGGAGATTGGGGCATTACTTTGAATTACTCCTCGAAAAGTGTCATAAGTGGGAACATCGTAAAAGCTGTGTATGCCATCCGTGTTGAGGGGGGCTCTGAAAACAGCGTTAAAGATAATAATGTTGTGGGGTACGATGGTTCTTGTGTCTTTCATGGGCTACAACTCGTAAACTCCAGCGGTAACGTTGTCAGTGATAACAATCTGAGCTCGGACTGCCATTCTGCGCTTACTATGCACAATTCGAGCAATAATATCATCTCTTTCAACTATATATCGGGGCATTTCGTGCCTTTTTACTTCACTATGGAGAAATCTAGCAACAACTCGATTGTGGGAAATACCATGTGGCAACCCGCCCCCCTGTTTGGAGGGCACATATATTTCACAGAGTCGAAGCGTAACGTTCTCTATCACAACTCCTTCTTAGCGGATGAAGGCCCAAACATAATGTCGATTGACGAACTCAGCACAAACAACACTTGGGATAATGGCTGTGAAGGCAACTATTGGAGCGCTTATAATGGTTCTGATTTGAATGGTGACGGTGTAGGTGATACACCCTATATTATTGATGGAAATAACACAGACAATTATCCTTTGATGAATCCTTATTGGAACCCAGCTGACATAAACCACGACTTGAAAGTAGACATTTACGATGTTGTGCTGGCATGTGCAGCCTACTCTTCTACACCTTCAGACCCTAACTGGAACCCACATTGCGACATAGCTGAACCTTATGAAATCATAGACATTTACGATATTGTTATGATAGCTGGAAGTTATGGAGAAGGATACAATCCCTAAGACGTCAAATACCTTTTAACTAAGAACTTTCAAGCCAGCTCTATCATGTATCCGTTTTAGTCTCCCAAGGCCATTTCTAGTATAGTGCTTAGCTAACACATTCTTTAGTGCTCTACCATGAAACATATCCATGCGTGCGCATTAGGGATTTTGCAAAACTATGTTAGTCTTGACATCGGATTATGTGCGCGCGTATATTGCAGGCGCGTTCTCTAGAAAGCTGTGAAGCTATCAACCTTCTTTTTGCTAAGAAGTTTCACAAGCCCTAATGTCAGTTTTATTGTTTTTTCCACATCCTCGAAGCTCAAGATTCCAACGTGAGAGTGAATGTGGCGAGTTGGGATGCCTATTACGATGCTTGGGCACCCAGCTCGACTCATATGAATTCTGCTGGCGTCTGTTCCACCAGCTGCAACCATTGACAACTGTAAGGGAATCTTCATCTTCTTGGCCGTATTGATCACGAATTGTTTTAGAGGCTGATTGGGAATCATGGAGCGGTCATACGTCAGTAATGATGGGCCTTTCCCGATCTTTGTGGGCGCCTCGCTGGGTTTTACTCCGGGAATATCTCCTGCAATATCGACTTCCAGAACTATGGCCACGTCTGGATCGACGAGATGTGCAACTGTTGCGGCGCCTCTTGCGCCAACTTCCTCCTGGACCGTTGCTGCACCGTAGAAGGTGTTTGGGTGCTTGATGTTCTTTTCAGCGATTTCGCGTAGGACTTCCATGGTAACGAAGGCTCCTATCCTGTCATCGAAGGCCTTTCCCATGCCAAGCTTGCCGTTTTTGATGGTTGAGAAGGGGGACCAGGGCACTGCGGGATCGCCTATTTTGACTCCCATATTCTCTGCTTCTTTCTTGCTTGTGGCTCCTATGTCTATGTGCATAGACTTCTTCTCAACTACTTTCTTTCTCTCTTCTGCGGATAGGAGATGTGGTGGTTTTGCGGCTATGATGCCTTGGATATCTCCTTTCTCTGTTCTTATTACGACTCGTTGTGAGAGAAGTACTTGGTCCCACCATCCGCCTAGGGGGTTGAATGTTAGGAAGCCTGTTTTGTCATCTATCCCAGAGATTACAAACCCGACTTCGTCAATGTGTCCCGTAAGCAGGACTCTAGGCCGTTTGTCTGTGCCTTCATGACTGAAGATTACAGAACCTAACTTGTCTGTGGTTATTTTATCAGCGTACTTTTTGACGTTTCTCTTTATGATTGTGGCTGTTTCTCGTTCAAAACCCGCTGGGCCAAAAGATTCGAGGATTGTCCCGAGAAGATCTCTAGCTTTCTTGTCGATCATAATCTTATCCACCTAAGAGATGAATTAAGTAATTACATTATTCCTCATTTATGTTCTTTGTATCGACCAGCGGAGTCTAGTCGCTAGGCAGTCTTAATTGTCATGATGGAGGGTAACACAGCGCTATGATAAGGCTGTCTCTTATTCTTCAAAGATATTGGCGCGCGTGCGCTCCCTACACCCCCCCTCCCCTCCCCCTTCCCCATTTTGGTGTACTTGAGAAACAGTTGTTGCAAGCAATCTCTAACCAAGATTTGGACTGTCGAGAATAATGGCTACTTTTTTGAACTCGATGGAAAAATGTTATAGGGAATGTTGAAGCGGAGGGTGATAAGCACAGTGCTTTGGGAAGACGCTTTGCAGCATGCAAGCGCCCAACGATGCATGCATACCGAAATGCAGGCACCTTCAATGTAGTTGTCGCATATGGAAACGCCTTTCATGTGCACCAAAAAAAGGGTATGGGTGTAGGTGAGAGGATGGTGATTTATGTTGTTTTAGTGAGTTTTGCTTTACTTAGTAAAGTTTTTATTCGTGACGTTACTCATTATCCAAAGAAGGCTAAAAGATTGGAGTTGGTTTCTTTAAGTCCTGAGGGGAGAATTGTGTTAACCTTGAAGCATGGAAAGCATACTTATAGCGAGTTGAAGTTGGAGACCCGGCTGAGTGACAGGTGGTTAACGATCAAACTCAAGGAATTGGAAAGTGGAGGGTTTGTGGAGAAGAGTGGCAAGTGGTATGGCTTAGCCGGGGAGTTGGCGATTTCGGCTTATGAATTAAGTTTGTATATGAGTTCCCAAGCTAAAAGGATGGCGAGCGAGCTTGCAGAGTTGGGTTATGTTAGGGCGATTATTCTCTTTGGCGGCGTGGCTCAGAAAAATGCTCATGAGTACAGTGATTTAGACATGCTAATTGTTGTGAGCGAGTTGGCTGATAAGGTGAAAAAGGAGGTTATGTCGGAAATTTCGAAGCTGGAATCGAAGTATCATTTAACGATTGAGCCGTTAGTTTTGGCGGAGGAAGATTTTTTGGATAATGTTTCCTCACATGAAGGCGGCATCGTTTATGGTGTCGCTGAGGGCTACGAGGTTTTGGTTGATAAAACAGGTGAGTTCGCTAAGATTTTGCACAATAGAGTTGAGGAAATTAAACGTAGCCATGATTACTTGGAGGAAGCAGGGATATGGTTGAAAGTAAGGTAGAAGTATTGTTGAGAGTTTCTGAAGTGAATCTTGTTAGGGCAGGAAAACGTTTCGACGCTGGAGAGTATGATTCCGCCGTTTTTCACGCTTCGATGGCTGTTGAAAGCGCTGCGAATGCTATGATTCTTGATCTTGGAGGTGATGAGGCTAGGAATCACAGGGCAATCAGCGGTTTGGCCGCTGTCCTCAGAAGAGTGAAGCCAGAGTTGCTAAGGGAAGAAAGGTATGTGCAATTGATTGAACGAGGAAGAGAGATACAGAGAGAAGTTGTATACGCTCGTTATCCTCTTAGGGTGGCTGGTAGGTGGGTGACTCCTATGGAATATTATACTCGAGAGAAAACGATGGTGGTAATCGAAAACGCTAGGTTTGTGGTCGATGGAATAAAGGTTTACCTTAAAAGAACAACAACTTGATGTTGAAGTTTTTGATTTTCATTTGAGGCTTTCTCATTCTGAATATTCCAAGATTAATATGAGGATGAGAAATATCTAGCTTGTCTTTATCTGAGCGGTGATTTGGCGCCTTGGCACCATGCAAAACAGTGGGTGCAGGTAGATGCTCTCATTTATGGGGTGAAAAACGATGATGAAACTTAGATGGGTTGCAGCTCGGTTATTGCATGTTTGGTTGCTTTTCTTATGGCTTGTCTGCTGTTGTGTTTTGGTTTCCATCCTTTTGATTTTATCTTGGTTATGCCTAGTAGCATTTTTTTTACGTCGCCTTTCCATCCTCTTCCACCGTCCACGCCGCCCGTGTAGATGAGCTTGACGTTTTTGAGTTTCATTTCTTCTGTGACAATTTGGGCTATTTGGGTTACGGAGATTTGGTCTTCTGAACCTACGTTGCAAATTTCAACTCGGTTCCTGGCTGTTTTGTAGGCTGTTTCTATGGCTTTTATGCAGTCATCTATGTAGAGGTAGGATTTTGTTTGGGTTCCGTCGCCTAAGATTTCGAGTTGTCTCGGGTTTCTGCGAAGCTTCAAGATGAAATCGTGGATGACGCCGTGTTGGCTTCTTGGTCCAATGGTGTTGGCTAGGCGCAGGATTACGGCTTTTTTGTCGTAGGTGCGGGCGTAGGCGGAGATGAGGGCTTCGCTGGCTAGTTTGGAAGCGCCATAAAGTGAAATTGGCTTTAGCGGACCATAACTTTCGTGGGTAGGTATGGTTTCGGGCTCGCCGTAAACCGTGGATGTACTGGCGAAGATTACTGTGTGGGTTTTCATGTTGTCTTTGAGCTGATGAAGCAAGATGTGTGTTGCGTAGATGTTCTGTCTGAAGCATGTCTTGGGGTCACTTAGTTCCAAGCGAACTTCTGGGTTGGCAGCGAAGTGATAGACGATTTCAACGTTTTCTAGGGCTTTTCTAACGTGAGCGGGGTTTGTACAGTCGCCTTCAAGCAGCTTCACTTTTTTGGGTGTTCGCTCTAGAAGATGTTGGACATTTTCTTTTGAGCCGGCGGAAAGATTGTCTAAGATTGTTACTTCCCAGTTGTGCTGGGCTAGTGAGTCGCAAAGGTGGCTTCCAATGAAGCCTGCGCCGCCTGTAACAAGCGTATGCATTTTTATTCCTTGAAAGGTTGTTTTGCCTTAGGGATGTTATTTATCTTTTGCATTTTGGCGTGGTAGTGAGGTGGTGATGTTGATGGGTGTTTACGCATTGCTTATCTTCTGCCGTTGATTGCAGGCGTTTACTCATTTCAGGTTCATAAACGTCGTTGCATTGAGTAAGGCAAGGTGTATGGCCGTAGCTTGCTATTCTACCCAGTAGCCGTCGCCCTCACGGTAGATTATGCAAGAATTGTTGCAGTGGAGGCAGTTGAAGCTTAATGCTTTTGTGAGAAAGCTTTTCTTTTCTAACAAGCTTGCTTTCGTTTTTAGCCCTCAGCTTAGTTGTTTGGTTGGGGTTCCTTTCGCGGTATTTTTAGTCCGTTGAAATGTTTGTCAAATGATATTATTGCTTCGGCGTTTGCTGAGAGAGCTGATGAATATTGGATGGCGTCGTCCATGTCTAGGTTTTGCTCGATTGCAAGTTCTGTAGCTTTTACTTCGTCCGTTAGGGTTGTGTGGTGTATGTGCAGACCTTTGTAAGCTGTGAGGCTTAGGAGGAGTGTTTTAAGCTCGTTCAGTCTATTGAGGCCGCTCATAATCACTATTATTGAGTGAATTGTGAAATCTGTGACTATGCCGCTTTTTTTTCCATCTCTGAGTGATCTTAGGAATTTTTTGCATTCTTCTTTTCTGGCTCTGGATAAGAGGACTTCTAGAAAGATGTTGGCGTCAACTAGGTACATTTTTGAGCACCTTTAGCGCCCAAATCTTTGTGGCTTCGTGTTGAAGTTCAACCGAATTTATGTCGATGTCTGAAAGTAGTCCATCTATGGCTTCTATTGGGTCTTCTTCAAAGCTTAATTTTTCCTCTCCAAGTGTTGAAGCCCATTGTATGAAGGCTTCTTCTGCGGCTTTGCTTAGTGCTCCTTTTGTGTAGCCAAATTTTTTCATTGCAAGTTCTCGGAATTTGCGTTCGAGTTTTTGGTCGATCTGGACTCTTAATGGCATGATTTATTACCTAATTACCATATTGCTAAAATGCCATATATACTTTTTGCCATATGGCTTATTGTTGGCGGGGTCACGCGTGAACATACAGTTTGCATGAAAAGTAGCGAGGCGCACGCGCAGCTTTCCGTGGTTTTTGGAAGGGACTATCTGTTACTTGATGAAAATTACGTTCTTTAGTTTTTTGAAATGTTTGTCTCCTGTTACGACTTCAGCTTTTTTTAAGGATCCGGTTGCATAGACTACAGAGTCAGCCAATCCCCAGCCTTTTATTTTCTTTTTCATGGTAACGTCTGATTTGGCGGATTCTATGGCGGTTTTTTCATCTAAAGGAGCGAGAGCGCTTTTTTCCTTAATGAAGGTTCTTTGTTTCTCGGCTAGTTCTTCGCTTTCCACTCTGATTGTTTTTGCGTAAATTTCAGCCAGACAGATGGTAGGTGTTATCTTCTCCTCTAAGCCTTCGATTATGGGTTTGACTTTTTTTCCTGCTTCGGTTCCCATGAAATATTCTATCCATGCGTAAGAGTCTATTACGTATCTCATAATCGGTCCCTGTGATCTCTTAAGTCGCTTAGGTCCACGCGTTTCATGACGCCGAACATGCTTTCCTTTTTGGCGAAATAATCCACGAGTATCTTATTTAGGAAGTTCGAGATGTTTCTGGCTCCTGCTTTTTCTTTGATGGCTTGATAGACGTCTTCTCTTAAGAGAACCGTTGTTTTTTTGACCATAGACATCACCATAAACATCTACGTAAACATTCATTATAAACATTTGTTTTTAGCACTGGCGCGCGTTGTGAAGGGGTGTCTTTACTTAGGGGTTTCGCGTGCTTTCTGTGTTCCTCTGCGCGCGCTCTATCTATTTTTGGAGAGAACTTGAAACACTTTGCTCTCGTTGTTATTGATGCGCTCATCTTCGTTTTTGGCCTTGTTCTAGCTCTCACTGAACTACGTTATGAAGTCGCGCGCGTAATACTAGGCTTCTCTTTCTTCAGGTTGGGGATCTTCAATGCGAAAGACCGTTATGAGAATCGACGGGACGATTAAGATGAGCATGACTAGAAAGGGGATCTGCGGGGACACGTTGTCGTACAAAAGCCCACCAGCAAGTCCTCCAAGAGCCATGAATATGTAGGTGAAGAAGTGCATTGAGCCTGTGACTCTTCCTCTCTGTGCTTGTGGGACAAGATCTGCAAATAAGCTTTGGTAAGCTGAGAAGCCGAGAAGTTGGGCGAGTCCGAGAAGGGGCATTGCTACGAAGAGGGTGAGGTAATTTCCATAAATGAAAAGCAAAATGGAGGGGATTATCAGGAGACCGGATAATATTAGCGGGATTTTTCTGCCAGCCTTGTCGAGAAGCTTTCCTACGGGTAACGATATAACTATCATCGCTAGAAACAAAGCGATCATAACATAGCCCCAGAGAACGCGCGCGTATTGGAGAGCAGGGTCCATCGCAGGTGTGAAAATCTGTGGTTGGGGGGCTCCTCCTATTTGAAGAACATAGAACCCGTAGACTAAGAAGAGCCCCATTACCATTGCAAATGCTGCGCGCATGATAATGGTGGAGAAGAACAAGAACAATGTTGAACGTGGCACTGTTTTCCAAACGCTTAATCCTTGTCTTAGAGATTCAGGATAGGAGTGTAGTATGTCATTTAGAGTGATCTTTTCAGTTTCTTTCATACTTTCAGTCAATTTTAGCCGCACAATCGCTGCAACAATAAAGAATATTGTGACAATGATGTACGCTATTCGCATGCCAGTCTCTGAGCCGTAGGTAGATATCAAGAAGAGAGCCACTAACGGAGCTGGAGTCGTTGCTACACTCATTATCAGATTTAGAATAGAGAATCCCATTCCTCGCTTTTCCGGCGGCAAGGAATCTGCCATTGTCGCCATCAGTGCTGGTTGATAAATCAGACAGAGGTTTTGTATTGCGGCTCCAATCAGAATGAAGTGCCAAGTTGGTGCTGTTGCGTAGAAAATGTACGAAAAAGCTACCCCAAATGTCATTGTTGAGACTAACCAACGCCTACCATACTTGTCAGCCAAATAGCCTCCTGGGAATTGAACAGAAGCCAGACACAACATTGAAACAAGAGAGATCAATCCTATAATTGTGGCACTTCCGCCAAGTTGGATCACATAATCCGGATAGTAAGTTCCCGGCAGTTCGCCTGCAAAATCCATTAGAATCCAGCTTATTATGAGTATTAAATAATTTCCCTTGATGAACGAGAACTGTTCCTTGAGGTTTTCGGTGAATTTCATCAGCATATATCCTAAGAGCTTAGTTCCGATAGAGAAAGACGCGATAGATATAAGGTCTGCGTATGCGCGCACACCCATGCATGGCAGGATTTTACCCACATGCATGGATGTTTTGGATGGTTAAAGGAAAAATGAGGGGGTTGCGGGAGATATCTTCACTGGTCGCTGGTTCGAGTCCTATACGCATACAACTTATGTTGGCTTGTAGATCTTCGTTCCCCCTTCCCAGCTATCTCTCCATTCGATTTTTCTCGCTATGATTTTCAGAAGACAAAACTCTTTAGACTCATAGCCTTCAGGAAAATGTTGTGATAGATCAAAAGTGGCTAAATTCCAAATTCTTCTTTTCTCTTCCAAATCTGGAACTAATTTGGCTTCTCCAAAGATGAATGCAGCTTTATCTCCATGAGGTTGCTCTACAAAAGCCAGGCAAATCTTGGGATTATTCTGGATCTGCTTGACTTTCCTAGAAGAACAGAAAGTCGTCACCCAAATGGGCAAGTCGTCCTCGACTATGGGAGATACTGGGCGAACGACTGGTTGATCGTCATCACAAGTTGCAAGATGCGCGTGAAGACTATTTTCTTTCATAATGGCTATCATTTTCTGCTTTTCAGATGATTTCATCCTTGAACCCTTCCGCTCTTCTCTAATGAATGAATTTACTCTTATGTCTTCTCTCAATGTTGTTCAAGAACTTTCTAAGTCACCACTTGAAAACAAAGGCAACTTCATGTGGGAGACCTGTTGTTTAGAAAAAAGGAGGAGATTGGGTGATATCTCTCTTGTGGGGAGGGTTCAAATCCCAGCGACTTCACTGCAATAACTTGGACAGCTACCTTCCTGGCTCTCTTTTTCTGAAAATGCTTCTTAAGCCGCAGAGTTATAAGGTTCGGGTGCTAGTATCTGAATTTCAACTAAAGGAGTGATTGACATGACCAGCAAAAGTAGCGAACGTTCTTTTCAGATGTTTCCAATCGGGTATATCCGAAGAAATGAGAACAACATCAACCTAGAGATTTCTGAACCTTTTAAACTAGCTTTAAAGCAACTTGAGCACTTCAGTCACGTAATGGTGTTCTGGTGGGCGCACAAACATGACAACGAAAAGAGTCGGACGATACTTCAGTGCGAGCCTCCTTATGCTAAAGGAAAAATAACAGGCGTGTTCGCAACTCGAGCAGAATACCGTCCAAATCCAATTGCCATGACAACATGCAAAATCCTCCAGGTAGATGAAATGAAAGGAATCATTAGAGTTGCAGATATTGATGCCTATGATGGCACACCGATTGTCGATCTAAAGGCTTACTTCCCTGTGTGTGATCGAGTGGAAAGGGCAAAGATTCCTGAATGGCTTTCTGATTGGCCAGAATGGATGCCGGAAGAAGGAATAGGGCTCTAGATCTAGTATGAGCAGATCAACGTTTTAAGCAGAAGTATCGGCGTCGGATGGAGATTCAAGGGAATGATGTTGGAGAACAAAGCAAAATCTAGACGCCAGAAGCTGCTTCTAATGGGGAGTAGTGCTTTCAAAGATAGAAAACTGCCAATTGAAGTAAAGAAAAGGATAGATCAAGCCATACAAAGCGGTATGACGATAATCGTGGGGGAAGCTCTTGGGACTAATAGACTCTACCAGGACTATTTGAAGAGCAAAGGATACAGAGATGTTATTGTTGGCCATGCCGTCAGGTTGAGGTATAATGCTGGCAAATGGAAAGATGTACAATACGGAAAAAACCTTAAAGAAAGAGAAAGGAAGATGATCGAAGACTGTAATTCCGCAATAGTCATTTGGATGAACAGAAGCGGCGTCATAGCTGAAAACCTTGAATTTCTCAAGAGACTAGGTAAACCTACATACCTTTACGAATGTTCAAGTGAAACTGGCGAGGTCAGAGCAGGCGAACTCGATCCCAACCGAATCTATAATTCTTTCCACTACATGAAAGAATATTACAGAAAACAAAGGTCAATTGATCGACGACGTTAGATATCGGCTCAAGCAGATCCCAGAAAAAAGTGGGAGTTGCGGGTGACATCTCCACTATGGGTGGGGTTCAAATCCCCCCCACTCTTCAATGAATCCTCACTGTTTTTTCGCATGCGTGTTGTGCATGCGTATTTATCCTCCTACGTTGACGGCGAAGCCATAACTCTTGATTAGTCTCAGGCTTTGATCCAGCATTCTATCCGATGGTTCTGCAAAAATCCTTACCTCTTTACCTAGTCTCTTGGCTTTGTCAACTCCAAGTTTATGGTACGGAAGGACGCTGATCCTTCTGATATTTCTCAATCCGGAGACTAGCTCGCACATAGTGCTTATGTTGGCTTTGGTGCTATTGACGCTGGGGATTAGTGGAAAGCGAATGATTATCTGCTTGCCAAGCTTGTCTAGCATTTTCAGGTTCTCGATGATTGGCTTGTTGGAGACCCCTGTATGCAGTTTGTGTTTTTTGGGGTCCATCATTTTCAGGTCGTAGAGGAACAGATCTACCTTACTGCTAATCTTGGCCAAGGTTTTCCTCTCCATGTAGCCACTTGTGTACACTGTCGTGTGGATGCCTGTTTCCTTACATCTGTTCAAGAGGACGTGCAGAAAGACAGGTTGAGCGAGTGGTTCACCGCCAGACGCGGTCAAGCCACCAGATTCTCCGTAGAATTCGCGGTCCTTCTCAACTTCCGCCATCACCTCTTCTGCTGACACTGTTTTCCCCACGATCTCCCTTGCATTTGCAGAGCATTTCGCAGCGCAAACGCCGCAGACTTCGCATTTTCCACGTTCAGTGACAATTGAGCTATTCGAAATGGAGATCGCTGAATTGGGGCAAGTTGATATGCATGTCCGACATTTTAAGCATCTGTCTGGCCAAACCATGAGTTCCGGGCTGAAGGATTGTCCCTCTGGGTTATGGCACCACCAACAGGAGAGAGGGCACCCTTTGAAGAACACTGTTGTGCGTATGCCGGGGCCATCGTGTATGGCATATCTTTTGATGTCGAAGATTAGTCCTTCAGCCATATTCATTCACCCTGCTTCATAGTTTGTGGAGCTACGTTTTACGTGAAGCTTATGCTCAAACCTTAGACCACCTTATTTCTTCTATAGTCTGTGTTCTGTTCTTGATATGATTTCATCTTGAAGTTCCTTGTGTAGGCCTACGAAAAAGTCGCTGTAGCCGGCCACACGCACAAGAAGATTTCTGTAGTTTTCAGGGTTGCGTTGGGCGTCGCGGAGCGTTTCCTTGGTAACTATATTGAACTGGACGTGGTGCCCGCCAAGCCTGAAGAATGTTCGGATGAGGCACACGATCTTCTGAAGGTCTTCCTCGGTTTTCAGTACCTGCGGTGAGAATTTCATGTTTAGGAGAGTGCCCCCTGTTTTCGCATGATCCCATTTAGTCACTGATTTCATGACTGCTGTTGGTCCTTCCCTGTCTGCCCCTTGAGTCGGCGAAACGCCCTCTGATATGGGCTGTTCAGCCTTTCTACCGTCGGGAGTGGCACCACACAGTTTCCCGAAATAGATGTGGACCGTTGTCGGGAGCAAGTTTATCCTGTACTTTCCTCCTCTCGTGTTGGGCCTGCCATCCACCGCTTCAAAGTAGATTTCAACGAGTTCCCTTGCGATACTATCTGCATAGTCGTCGTCGTTGCCATACTTCGGGGTCTTGTTGAGAAGAATCTGACGGATTATCTCGTATCTGCCTTTGAAGTTGTCTCTACATGCTTTCAGGAGCTTTTTGAAATCAATGTCTTTTCGGTCAAAAGCATGATATTTGATTGCCGTGAGACAGTCAGTGAGGGTGCCCAGTCCTGTTCCCTGTATGTAACTCGTGTTGTATTTTGCGCCGCCGTCATTGTAGTCCTTGCCGGTCTCGATGCAGTTGTCGATGAGCACGGATTGGAAGGGCACAGGCATGTGTTTTGCGAAGATTCTTTCGATTATGTTATTACCCGCTATCTTGAGGTCCACAATGTACTTCAGTTGTTTCTTGTAGGCTTCAATGACTTCATCGAAGGATTGGAAACCTGCAGGGTTCCCTGTTTCAATGCCGATTCTTTCCTTTGTTCGCGGATCCACCCCATTGTTCAGTGTAATCTCCAGGATTTTCACCCAATTCAGGTAGCCCGTTAGCACAGTAGTTTCCTTTCCGAAAGCGCTTATGGTCACACAGCCGCTTGGACCTCCCAGTCTGGCTTCCTCTATGGTTTTGCCCTGGCGGAGTTGCTCTTGTGTTATTATGTCTGTGTTGAATATCGAAGGTTTAGGGTGCCCTGTTCTGATTATCTTGAGAGCCTTCTCTAGAAACCTGTCCGGGTTTCTGCTGCTTATTTGAACGCAGGTGTTTGGTTGCATGACTCGAAGTTCGTCTTCAACCTCAAGGACTAGATAAGAGAGCTCGTTAACTGCATCGTTCCCATACTTGTCAACTCCTCCTAAGTTGGGGGTGGCGAAGTCCTGGTATGTTGCACTCTGCTTCATTGTCACATCTACTTTCGGCGGGGCTGGCTGGTTGGAGAACTTGATCCAGAAGCACTTCAGCAGCTCTTTTGCCTCATCTCTGGTCAGTCGACCTTCTTCTATGTCCCTTCTGTAGAAGGGGTACAGGTTGAGATCCAGTCTTCCTGGATTGAAGGAATCCCAAGTGTTAACCTCCAAGGTGACACCGAGATGGACAAACCAGTACATCTGTAGTGCTTCCCAAAAGGTTCTGGGAGCATATGCCGGAACCCTGCTGCACACTTGAGTGATTTTTTTGAGTTCTCTTCTCCTCTTGGGGTTTCTCTCTTTTCTCGCCATCGCCTTTGCCAGTTGAGCATGTCTGGATGCGAAGCTGACGACTGCGTCACAGCATATCTCCATGGCCTGCAGCTCTTGTTCCTCATCGTAGGAACCAGGGTCATTCACAAAATCCAGCCTTTTCCGGCGTTCCTCTATCAGCCTCTTGAAATCGGTCAATCCCAGGCGATATATCTTGTCATCCATTATTGCATGTCCGGGTGATCTCTGCTCCATGAACTCAGTGAAAACGCCCGCTCTGAAAGCCCTCTTCCACTCCTCGGGCACAGAGCGAAATACCCTGCTTCTCAGATCCCTGCCATTCCAGAAGGGAATTACATATTCCTCATAGATCTTTTTAGTCTTCCTACTAACACGATAAGGTGTCACGGAGCGTGACTCAAGTATATCCAGATCCTGAAGAGAATGGCAACACAACTCGGGGTATGTGGGAACAGCTCTTGGACTTCTGCCCTTCTCTCCAACTAGCAGCTCTCCCTCTCCTATGTACAAGGTCTTGTGTTCCAAAACACGTTTGAAGGCTAGGGCTCGGAGAATTGGCCCAGACAGGCCCTTAGCAAATTCGCTTCGGTAGAAATCTGTAATAAGTACAGCCCTCTCAGGGTCTATGAAAGGGACAGTATCTACACTCTGCTTCCAAAGCTTCTCGATTCTATTGTTCGTCACCATAGCCTTCACTTGTCAATGCGCATATACTTGCTGTATGCTCAGGTGCGGTTATAGAGATTCCGATTAGAGTTCGATTCGCAATCACAGAGTGAAAAAGACAAGATTTGCGCACGCAGGCATCACAAAAGCGAGAGAGGCCCCCTCGTCAAGATGGAGTTTGAGTATAGAAGCTCAGACTATGAGAGGCATGGGCATCCAGAGGAAAAATGCGATTTTATTGTGTGCCGGGACACAGACCAGAAGCAATGTCTAATCGAAGTCATGCACGCGCCAGATAAATCTGGACTTAAGCATATTACATGCGAATCATAATTTGTAAATCTAGGCACATAAGTCGTTTTAATGCTTTTAGTTATTGTTAGGATATGTATTGAGTACTTTTTCTAATTCATCAATCAATTGTTGCGCATTCCTTTTGTTGAAGCACATGGGTGGTTTGATCTTGATTACGTTTTCGTGAGGACCATCTGTATCCACCAAAATTTCATTTTCTTTAAATCGATTCTTCATATATCCTGCTAACTTCGTGTGTGGTTCCAATGTATCTCGATCCTTAACAAACTCAATGCCCAAGAAAAATCCGAAGCCTCTAATATCTCCTATTTCAGGATAACTCTTCATGAGAGCACTTAATTTCTGCTTCAGGTAGCTACCCGTTTCCAAGGCATTTTTCTGCAATTCTTCCTCTTCGATTACTTCAAGAACAGCTAGGCCAATAGCACAGGATACTGGATTTCCACCATACGAACTGAAGAATTCCATACCATTTTCAAAAGATTGTGCTACCTCATCGGTCGAGACCACAGCAGCAAGTGGATGACCATTACCCATAGGCTTGCCAAGAACCACAATGTCTGGCACAACACCTTGCATTTGAAAACCCCAGAAGTGTTCTCCCAAGCGTCCAAATCCTGTTTGAACCTCATCGGATATACATACACCCCCCTGTGCCCTGATGGCACGGTAAACTCTCTTCAAATAGCCTTTGGGTAGTGGCACTTGACCGCCACAACCAATCACCGGTTCACAGATAAATGCGGCAACATCTTTGCCACTCTTATTAAGAAGATTGATTGCCTCATGTGCGTACAGTTTTCCTGCTTCCCCGTCATTGTTCTTGTATGGTCCTCGATAAGTGTCCGGAATAGGCGCCTTGAGGATGTAAGAGGCTGGTCCTTCACCTCCTTTACCTTCGAATTTGTAAGGACTAATGTCAATGCCTATTTTTGTGTTACCATGATAGCCATGTTCAACAGCCATAATCTTTTGGTAACGAGTATGTGTGTAGGCTAAACGGATGGCAAGGTCACTTGCTGCACTGCCAGAGTTTACGAAAAACACCTTATTTAGTGGCTCTGGAAATTTTGCGAGCAACTGTTCCGCATAATCATCCAGTTGATCGTATAGGTAGCGGGTATTTGTGTTCAGTAAAGCCATCTGCCTTTGACCGGCTTGAACCACTTTGGGGTGGCAGTGACCTACATGAGGTATGTTGTTTCGGGCATCAAGATAGGTTTTGCCACTGGCATCGTACATATATTGGAATGCAGCTTTCACCATCTTAATAGGCTGTGAATAGCTTACTGAAAGCGACTTGCTGATGTACCTCCATCTTCTTTTCAAGTCTGTTTCAGTATCCAGGTAGACCTTTGCCTTTAGACCTGCTGACCTTTTGAATTCGTTTGTCGCCTGAATAGGGCTGATGGAAATCCATTTCTCCAACATTTCCCATGCAGGCTTTTCACTAACGATGATGTATTTGTTATCAGGGTTTTGAATCTTGTTGTAAGCCGAGTTGCATACACTTGTGCATAAACGGGCTGCAATTAGGTAATAGAGTAGTTCAAGTTCTTTCTTTTCTAATGGCAATATTTCATTATATGCTTTTATCATATGACAAGCCCATTCTGTGGGTTTAGATTTTCCCAAAATGGCATAGGTGATGGCGATTGCTAATTCATTAATTAAAGGTGAATAAACTATATCATCAAAATCGATAATTCCAGAAATCTTATCATCCTGGACCAGTAGGTTCCAGTCGTTTGCATCTGAATGGATAACACACCTCCTCAAATTTGGCATCTCAGGAAGCACAATTTCACTAAACTGGAGGAAGAAATAATCGACTAGTTTTCGCTGATGTGGCGTTCCAATGTACTTGATATATTTTCGATTATTGAGGCAATGCTGCAAGTCCCAATCTAGTTGTCGGGCTCCAATTGCTGGATGATAAAAATCGAGCAATGTTTTGTTCATCTGGGCAAGGAATCTTCCAATGGATTGAAAAAGGTCTGTTGAGTGCTTAACTTCAGCTAGGACTTCTCCTTCAACAAAAGTGAGCATTCTGATTAATTGCTTACCATTTTCAATGGTGGAAAGAAACTTGCCCTTCAGGTTTCTTACAGGAGTAGGGTAAGAATTTGTCGATTGGTGCAAAAGTTTCTGAAGTGCTTGGTTCTCTGTATCCAGTAGTTCATATAGCCCCGATTCAGTTTGATATTGTTTATAAACAAACTTCTCTCCTTGAGCAGTACATACTTGAAAATTAATACTCTTTCCATAACCCTCTACCTTTTTCAAAGTGGCATTCTCAATTCCAAAATGCTCCTTTAGCAATTTCATTACTTTTTTCATGTTCTTCAATGCACCAGATCGCGCGCGCGATTTTTAAACCAGTTATCTCCGTATCTCCTAAATTACTTATGCCTGTATTTGGCCTTTAGCATCTATCTCTTTTCTTATGCATAAAATGTCAGAAGCCGGAAAAAATAGGGAGTTTGCAGGAGATGTCTCCAGTTTTAGCGTTTTTACCGCGCATGAGAATATACTTCAAAGAAATTGTCCGCTCCATTGATAATTGTTTGAATCAATGTATCTCGACCTAATTTTTCATCGATTGTTTGTGCCATATGTGCTCCCGTAATATACCAGAGACGAGGCCCTCCACTCATCCGTTCGAGAAGTTCAAAATATTCCTTGGTGATAGCTCGCTCTGGCGTGCACTCTAAATCTTTCAAGATTTGAAAAAACTCTTCTACTCGCTTGAATTTCTCCTCTTGATTTGTGACTATGATAATATAATCTTCATGAGCGATACCATTTTCCCTTAATCTTCTTTTAAGAGGTGCATAAACCGCTAATCCTTCTAGATGTGTAGAATGTTTAATGATTCGAAGTAAATCAGCAGTTGTTTTTATTTCTTCAAGTGAATATATAGGATGATAATGTGCATACCCAACATGATGTAATTCGTGCATGGACAAATACAGCAATTCCCGCTTATTTTTATGATAGAAGGGATGACCAACATTTAGGAATGCGTTATCTTCAGAAACTATACCTATGTCATAACCAACCATTAAATACAATTTGCAGTCTAGTTTTAAGTTTCTTGGGAGATATTCTGTGATTTCGTCAAAGACCTCATAGAAGTCAGAATCTTTCGATTTAATATATTCGACACAGTCTTGGATTTCATTGTAATGCTTGTTTCCTTTATTTGATTCACAGCGTAAAATGTTCTTCCAGAAGTTGTTCATGTTTAAATCAGTGTTATGGAAGCGAAGTGCGTGGGCATAAACGTCCTGAGCTGCTTTGTGAGCAGTAAGTTCTTTAGGAATACTCTCTGAGGGATTCTCTAAAAAATCTAGAACCTGACCTATAAAGGAGAAATCTATTTCTACATGAAATTTGACCATACTCCAAATTTTATACGAGCAAAAGCATTTAAATGTGGCTATTCGTCCACGCCTTTAAAACACAAAAAAAGTTATGGAATTAGAAGAACGCGTCAAAGAGCTGAAACAAAAAATGGATATAGCTCCGGAAAAAATAATAGAGAAGTTGGAAGAAGTAGGAATAGACTTCTCAGTTTTATATAGCGAAAAACGCGAAAAAGAAAACCAGAAACGAGACGAAGAGAAAGAAATCAATGAATGAGTTCTTGGTGTGGCAGGACTGCCAGATCACCCATCGAATTCAAGACGCGTAGATAAAACATAGTTGTTCTCTGCGTGCGCGCACAATTCCCCATTTTTTGGTGTTTGCTAACCCGACCCATCACAAGGAAGAAGATCACCCGTTCAACATACAATGGAAGTTCGAGATCTAAATGATTGCAAAAAAGTGTGAATTGCATTAGTAATAGGACAGTCTTATCGAAAATATTTAATACCCCACACGTAGAGATAAGATTTAGGAGGAAATAGCAATATCGGCTAATAACAAAATGATGAACTGGATTTTAGCGACTTTGCTTATAGTAGTCATCATAGTGTCTGGCTTGAGCGTCTACTACTCAACAACCGCTGTAACTAAGATGGACGAAAACTACACAGATCTATTGGAAGCAATCAGGAACAGTAACGCAACATCATCCATATTTTCGGAAGCAATATTGAAAGCATTAGAAGAAATTGCGCTTGGTCTTAATATAACACTGCCACTGACAATTGTAACTCAGGCATCTCCAACTCTGGGTGAAGTGAATTTAACCGTGTCCTTCCGAGCAATGGCCATTGGAGGTTCACCTCCTTACACTTATGAGTGGGACTTCGACGACCAAACACCCACAACTAACGAACGTGATCCAATTCACACATATACTAATGCATCAACATACACAGCCACGGTTATAGTTACCGATAGCGAACAAGAAACTACCTCAGACAGCGTAACTATAAGGGCAACCAGTGCCAAAGCACTGACTGTTTTCAGCTTATGGGGTGGAAGCGAAGAAGAGAACTTCCTGCAGGCTTTGGGTAACTTCACAGAGGACACTGGCATAGAAGTTAATCACTACTCCTACACAACACAAGAACTTCTGATAGGTGTGCCGATGCAGCTTAGAGCAGGAGCATCCATAGCCGACGTCGTTGTGGCCCCGTGGCCGGCTTGGATTATGGAGCTGGCGCCATACCTTACGAGTGTAAACGACATAATCAACTCCACTAAATATCCCGAAAATACTATCAATGCAGTAAAGGACGCCAATGATGTCATATGGGCTGCTCCGTTCAAGCTCTCAGGAAAGCCGGGCTTCTGGTACAAGAAATCTTTCTTCTCGGACAACGGGTTGACTGTTCCGACAAATTACACAGAGTTTGAGACCCTTCTTGCAACCATTCAAGGCATAGCTGGAATCGAACAAGCTGTAGCCAGTGGTGACACTGTCGGATGGCCTCTTTCGGACACAACTGAAGCTTTCATAATGGGCCTTGGCGGCTATCAGCTTCAGGAGGAACTGATAACTGGTCCAAGCGCGCGGAATTGGACAGACACTGAGGTTAGGAACGTCTTTGGAAATCTGACGGAGTTGTTGGCGGCTGGTTACTTCAGCGCTCCGGCAGAATGGACATCGCAGATAACAAAGTTCTGGCAAGAAAAGTATGGCATATACTTCATGGGTAGTTGGATGACCACAATGGAACAAATAGGAGACGTAAGCGACCTAGACTTCTTCGGATTCCCAGGAACAGATGGGGTAGCAGGCTCAGTAGACTACTTGATACTACCAAAGGCTGCACCAAATCCAAATGAGGCTGCGCAACTGGTTGAATATCTCGCAGGAGCCGAAGCGCAAGAGATTATGGTTGGTTTGGGCGGATTCTTCGGAACGAACATCGATGTCCTCGACACGGCCTATCTGCCGCTCGACAAGATAGTGCTGGACTTCATCTCTCAAGCAACAATCCACATTGTATCCGACCTTGACGACGCCATTGGCGGTAAGTTCCAAACAACCTTCTGGGACCAACTGAAGCTACTCTGGGTTGACCCAACACCGTCCACGCTGGATGACGTGTTAGCTGTCTTAGAAGCTGCAGCATTGGAACAACAGACATAATAAGCGATTCGCCTTTACGAGAGCGGAATAATGAGCCACCACATAAAAACCCCTCTATTTTTTCTAATTCCCGCTTTTTTACTACTAGCTCTTTTCGTATTTTACCCCATAATTGATACAGTTTATATGAGCTTTGTTGACCAAGATGGCAATTTTGTTGGGCTTGGCAACTATGAAAAAGTTTTTGGCACAAGAATCTACCCTTTAGTGAATGCTAAGAATGTTGCCTTGGGAAAGTTTCCAATGGGTGCTCTAGTTCACAACATTTTTTGGATAGCAATCCATCTTCCTTTATGTGTCTTCTTCGGTCTTCTCTTAGCGGTACTTCTAAGAGATGTTAAGGGCGGTTCAATAATGAAG
>Ga0209978_10000023_pt1 | contig 65418 bp, 67 predicted proteins | sample BentaG_FD_182805 | JGI IMG/M metagenome (GOLD analysis project Ga0209978, IMG submission 182805) | Deep subsurface microbial communities from South Atlantic Ocean to uncover new lineages of life (NeLLi) - Benguela_00093 metaG (SPAdes)... | ecosystem: Environmental > Aquatic > Marine > Oceanic >... | reverse complement strand
TTGATTCAGCTTTATCATAGAACACGGTTTGATTTGAAGGCTCAAATGATCCTTAGAATTGGACAGTGTATAATGACTTGTCCTACAGCTGCGGCTTTTGACGCGTTGCCAGAAGCGAAAAGAAGATTGAAGGTGGGGCGGAGCCTTCGCCTTTTTGGAGACGGATTCCAAAAAAAAGACACTTTGGCGAATAGGAAAGTCTGGCGAATTCCAGTTATGGAAGGCGAGTTTATGGTAGAAGACAAGTTTGGAGCTGTAAAAGCGATTGCGGGAGGAAATTTCATAATCATGGCTCAGACTGGTGCAGCTGGTTTGCAGGCGGCAGAGAAGGCTGCAGAAGCTATCAGCAGCAACGTCAAAGGCGTGATAATGCCATTTCCAGGGGGCATCTGCAGGTCAGGCTCTAAAGCAGGCTCGATTAAGTACAAGCTTAAAGCGTCTACTAACCATCCCTTCTGTCCAAAACTTAAAGAGCTAGTGGCGGACTCGCAGATACCTAAAGATGTCAAGTGTGTTTACGAAATCGTCATCAATGGTCTTAATCTAGATTGTGTGAAAGAAGCGATGGCTGAAGGGATAAAAGCGGCTGTGAGAGTGCTCGGCGTGGCTAGAATTTCTGCTGGAAATTATGGTGGAAAACTTGGTCCTTACCACGCCTATCTCAAAGAAATTCTCAAGTTAAGCTAGGCCAACATATCTAAAGCCTTTTCTGCATAGTGCGTTCGTGGATTTTTATTGCTACAACCAGAAAGATAACTGCAAATGCCACAAGGAGTATAAAGTCCAACTCGAAAGGATAGAAGCTGCGCCCTTGTATAGAGTATCTTGCCAGATCGGTGAAATATGTCAATGGAGAGATTAAGGAAACTGTCCTACCCCATGCGGGCAGATCTTCAATAGGAATGAAGATTCCGCTTATGAAAACTAGTGGGAACTTGACCATGGACGATAGCATCATTACACTAGCTGGACTGTCAGTTGGGGGATAGGCGGATAGTAGTATGCTGAAAGATGCAAAACAGAATGTTGCTAGAACAATTCCAAATCCAAGAATTAATGGACTGGCTATCTTGACACCGATGAGTACGCCAAAGATCACAGGAAATATGGAAACGACAGCTCCGAAAAGGAACGAGGAAAGCACATCGCCAAGAAAGATTGTCCAAATAGAGATAGGAGAAGATATGAGCCTCTCTAGGGTTTTTGCTCTTGCCTCCCACGGAACGATGGCGGGCCCAACCGAAGTTGCTGTGAAAAAAGCTGTCATTCCAACTAATCCCGGTACGAGAGTTTCAGCAGGCATGTTTCGGCCAATGTAGAATGATAAGAAAAGAAAGAATGGTGTTATGATTCCAAATATGACCACAGGCCCTTTGGAGTAGTATATGCGAATGTTCTTTTTGGCAATTGCAATGGACCGCTTGAACTGCTCCAAATAAAGATTGCTTTCCATTGAAAAGGTCGCCATCTTAACTTTCCTTCACAAGTTTAAGAAAAACGTCTTCTAAGGTTGGTGCGAGAGTGTTGAGGGAAACTATTTCAAGTCTTTTTAAGCGTGCAAAATCAATCAGCTTGTTTAATACATCACTTGTCTCGTCTACATAGAGCCGTATTTTATCTCCCGTCTTTTTTGCTTCATTGACACCCCGAATCTTCGACAACTCCTCAATGCTCACAGCCTTATCAAAGCTAACTTCAATCGACTGCAATCCACTGCTTCGCAACCGAAGCTTCTCTGGGTTGTCAATTGCTGCAATTTTGCCGTGGTTGATAATTGCTATCCTATCGCAAAGTTGATTGGCCTCTTCCATATTGTGTGTTGTCAAAAATATGGTAATGCCATTTCTATTAAGTTCTCGAATCATGTCTCTCATTAAGCGCTGGCTCCCCACATCTAAGCCAGAGGTCGGCTCGTCCAAGAAAAGGATTTGAGGCTCATTAACCAACGCCATACATAGTAGCAGTTTCTGTTTCATTCCCCGAGAGAAACCTCGGACAAGGTGCTTCCTCCGTTCATATAATTCAAATTCCTTCAAAAGTCTGCTGGCTCTTTCCTGTCTCTGCAGCTTAGGAACCCCATACAATTCTCCAACTAGCATGAGGTTGTTCCAGGCTGAAAGGTCCACATAGGCATTTGCCATTTCAGGGACGATTCCCATCAACTGCTTAGTTCTAAGGCCTTCTCTTAGAATGTCATAACTTAATATTGAAGCAGTCCCTTCATCTGGCTTGATTACGCCCGTGAGCATTCGAATTGTAGTGGTTTTACCTGCAGCATTAGGCCCTAAAAAACCAAAAAACTCACCTCTCTCAACCTGAAAGCTGATGTTGTCAACAGCCACCAGCTCACCGAAACATTTTGTCAGATTTGAAACCTCTACAGCATTCTCACTGGTCGTGACCCAACACCTCTGGCAAGTCAGTTAAGAGGTTAATCTTGATTTCTTTTGTTTTTAGTCGCCACACCTTTTCGGGAGCGCCTCCTCCAACCTCTCGGTATTCAGCCAATTCAATGATGTCCGCCTCTTCCAACTCAGAGAGATGATAATAAAGTCCTGACCTTGAAAGCTGTTCTCCAGCTTCCTTTAAACCTTCAAAAATTTCATTTGTGCTGCGAGCTTCATCTCCTAAAAGGCGAATAATAATCCACCGAGTGGGACAGTGAAGAGCCCTAAAATACTTTTGAAGCCTGTTGAACACCTTAAAGTCGCAACTATTGCATTTACCACTACACATCAAAGTCACCTGTGGAGATTCGTCTGGGGCATCTGTAATTGTGTTTCTACGTCTCTTCCAAATGCTTCTCAACATAAGACAGCTCGGCATCAGCGTCTTCGAGTCTGCCGTTTGAGATAAGCTTCCGTGCTTCGCCTATATGTTTCAACGCACAGCCTTTAAGGTCATCTTTAAATTCGCATTTTTTCTCTTCCTTACACATACATTCATGCACCTCTTTTGGCAATATTATTAAAAATACTGTGATATTACAGCATACTTAAGGTTTTCCCTGGCAACAATGCGGCAGTAGGTCTAAAGCGGTTTTATATATTCTCCACCTTTTCCTTCAGGCGAACCCACAAGAACCCTGTCATATTCCCTCCCAGTTCGATTATCAATAACGTGTTCAAGTTTTCCATTAACTTCAATTTCCTCACCTTTCTCTGCGAGACTGTCATAAAGCCCCTCATAGGAAACCACTTCTTCAATATCCGCCTCAACATCTTCTTTAACCTCAACCTCTCTAACTCGATAAACGGCTGGAAGGAATATGCTATCTTTACTGTCAACAACAACTGCTTGTATGGTCACTGTTCCAGCAGAATGATATGCTTTATCGCCATACTCTTCCGTAAGCTCTTGTTCCATCTTTATAGGACGTACAGAGAAAATAGTTCCTTCAAATGCGCCAATGTTCCATTTTCGCTTATAGATTCGTTCAGCTTCATCTAAACTAATTGGGTGATTACGTGTCTTATTTATATACCAATTCCTAAGTTTTTCTTCTTCAAAACGTCCAACACCGAAGTTCCCGGTTGAGCATACTCCAGTTAAGGCGCCCTTCACTGCGTAGCTACTCTCCACTCCATACGTAGTGATGTCCATGTCTGAAAAGACTGGATTGTGAATGCCCAACAGTATCGAGCCTGTGACGCCAAAATCGTCAACTGAAATACCGCTTAATTCAGATAGCAAAGCCACAAAACGAATAACTTTCCTTTGCAAAGAGTCAAGGTGCGACTTTTTGAAAAGCCTTGTTAGCTTCTCTTCAGGTTTGAAGTGTTTCGTTATATATTCTCGTGGAACAGCAGTCATCGTAATGTTATAGACTGAAGAGAAAAACAAGTATTTGGGGTAGGAGACTTTTAAAAAGTCAAAAGTTTCCAGCAAACTTGGAATTGTGTATGCCCGCATTATGCGTTTAAACCGGTCCTTTCCCTTCCGCCATTTACCCTCTGGATCGGGCAAGTATTTCAAATAGCTAATCACGCGGTTAGCGGGATGGTATGGGCCTACAACGCAGAAGAGGAGGTCTTCTTTTGTGCTTATAAAATCGCGGTCTCTGAGGCCCCGTTCTTTTAGAATCACCTTTCTAGCACCATGAAGTCTGATGGTTTGCCTCCCAGGAGAAGCCTAAAAAATGTATCACTATTTTTCTTTTGCACTTTTTCAACTTTCCCTTGAGCTATCACAGTTTCCCCTTCTCCTGCCTGTTCGCAAAATCTTCCTCGAAAAGACGCGATTTCTGACACTGCTTCTTCACATGTTCCTTTCAGCAGCTGCACGTGGTCCACTGAATAGCGACAGGGGGTAAATATGGCATCTGAATCATCTGAAATCGTTGCCTTGATTTTCGCGTAGCCGACTCTTTTGTAAACAACATCACCGTAGCGTTCTTCTATTTCGTTCCAATCCTTTACACATCGTATGTAAAAGTCGTGTTGCAGAAACTTGCCTTGCAAAACCTTTCTGCACTCTATCGTGACGAAATCGTCAAAGGCCATTTCTGTGTCCTTTGAACGGAAACTGTAGAGGTTTCTTAGCTCTTCTTGTGTATACGCTTTCACTAGGCTTTTCTTTTCTTTCATCATTGATTGTAGTGCTTCATACACTTTGAGGCAGCTTTTCTCTCCATAGACTATTGGGTCGATATCTGATTTGAGAGTATGCAACTGAACTAGAAGAGAGCCGGAAATGCCCAATTTATTCCCATGAATATTTGAGTGGTTCTGCAAAAGCTTAGCAAAGCACAAAGCATCAGCTTCTAATTCATCCAACTCGCCACAATCACGAAATTCCCGTAGGCGGTCAACTGGATTATAATAACATCTTATGTCTTCTGTTGGGACTTCACTAAGGCGTTCACCAAAAACAAGGTCAGAGACTAAATATTGAGGAAACCGTTCTTTGAGAAGTTCGTAGCGTTCGGAAAGAGCATAAACTTTTCTGTAAATGATGTCTCCTCGTTTGCGGTTTCCATGAGGGTCTGGAATGAAACGGGGAAAAGCAACTGTTCTATCTGGAGGATGAACCAAACCTTTGACATCAAAGATTACTCCCTTAAAATCTTCGATATAACCCCCTTCACGGTCTCTTAACCTCATTGAATTCTCCTTCTTGCTAACTAATTCTCAAGATTTTCGAGGAAAGAGGTTTGCTTTCCGCAGCGCAAGAACTAGGCCAACTCCAAGAATGGTTGCGATTGCCGTGAATATTATCCTTTCTATTATTGAAACTGGTATCATGTACATGAAAAGTGACGGAATATCTGGCAGCCTGTATGGTTGTAAGAAATACTCTTCTATAACTTGGAGGGGGATAAAAACGTCAATTACATGGATGAATATCAGATTTCCAAGCATGTGATCTGCTATAATCCCACAGTAGCTAGCCAGACAAACTGCCGGAGCAAACTGCCCTTTTCCTTTTCCAAAAGCCCCGTAAAGAATAGTGATCCCTCCGAAGAAATAGAACGGAAGTGACAAATAAGGAAGAATCCAAAACTCGCTTAGATAAGGTCTTGTGAATATGTAGCCTGTGACTATGATCAAAATTCCAAAAAACATATAGTACGGCTTGGTCTGCCATCTCCCGTTTTCCTGTACTTTTCCTTCTTTGAAGGCCTTTGCAGTCCATTCTCTCGTGATTATTATGGCGAAGAGTCCTCCAAGATGAAGCACTGGATAAAGTGGAGCCCGCTGTCCTACCCAAGATAGATACCAACCTAGAATTAGTAAGCCCAAAACAAGCGCTGCTAACATCCAACCTTTCAACTTGCTTTCTGGATTCCTGTAGTTTCTCTGTGTCAACAAACCAACAACTAGTGCTGAAACTGCCGGGGCAAAGGATGTAAGAACGCTAAAGGGGCTTCCTGCTGTTACTAGACCAGCTATTAAGGCTGCCAAAAAACCCAAATATGGTCCAGCAACCAACCCATAAATCGGTGCTAAGGCTGCATCGAATTTTATACTTGCTTCAGGAACACCAATGATTGGAATGCCAGGTACAACTTTAATTGTAACCACCGACAAAGCAGCAAAAATCGCCACGAAAGCTACATCCTTTGTTGACATTTCCAATTTCATTCTATCGCCTTTATGTAGTTTTGTAAATTGCTGTGTAACTTTCTACACAAGGTTAATAAAACTTCTGCGCCACGTTTCAAAAGAGGCTGATCCCTTGCAGCGAGACACTTGTAGAACGTCAAAGTACATTTCTAACTGTCTTCAGCTGGCTGTCCTCTTAGAAGTCAGTGCCAATAAGCCTGGGAATGTTAATAGAACAGCAAATTTTCAAAGCACGCGATATGAACATTTTTTGGCTTCCGCCGTAGCCGTTGAACCTAGTTTTGCACGCGCTGCGCAACGGGGCATCATGGTTTACAACGAAAAAATTGACCTAAACGAGATGGGCATTGGAGAAATCATAAAGGAATCGGTGGTGAGTATTAATGCTTGGCAACATGGGAACAACACGTTGCTAGGCACAATTCTTCTGCTTTCCCCAATCGCCGCAGCAGCCGGAATGACGTTGGCTGAAAGAGACGAACTTTCTATTTCCCGACTGAGAGAAAACATAAAACTAGTCGTAGAATCAACCACGTCATTAGATGCAGTAGCAGTTTACGAAGCAATAAACATAGCCAATCCAAACGGTTTAGTTGGTAAAGCGCCAACTCTCGACGTGAACGACCCCCACTCAAAGGAAAGAATCCTAGAAGAGAACATAACTCTCTATGATGTTTTCAGAATTTCAGCATCCTACGACTCTATATCAAGAGAATGGGTAGAAAATTATCCCTTAACCTTTGAAGCTGGCTTGCCATATTTAACTCAGCAACTCAAGGAAACAAATAATTTAAACACTGCAATAGTTCAAACTTTCCTCAAAATACTTTCAATAGTTCCCGATACACTTGTCGCCCGAAAAGTTGGCTTAGAGAGAGCGAAAGAAATTTCTGAACAAGCAAATGAAGTGTTGATTTCGGGCGGTTTAGCAACAACTCTTGGTAGAGAAAAGCTTTCTGGCTTCGATAAGAAGCTGCGTGGGTCAACTAATCAATATAACCCTGGTACAACTGCTGATATTATATCTGCTGTTTTAGCCGTAAGCCTTCTGGATGGTTATCGTCCGTGAAGCTGTTCAAGAGCGAATATTTTAATTGAAACCGTTTCTTTTAGGTGCATCAACAACGTTGGTTCTCCCATGATTGTAATTGCGGTTATTGGAAGCAAAAAATCAGGCAAGACAACAACGATTGAGGTTCTAGTCAGAGGCTTAACAAGACGTGGGCATCGTGTTGCCACTATCAAGCATGTTTCTGAACTAGACTTCACAATAGATGTTAAGGGGAAAGACTCTTGGCGGCACGCACAAGCAGGCGCAAAAACAATAGTGATAGTCGCTGCTAAAGAACTGAGTATCATTAAGAAGGGTGACACTGCAAAACTAAGCCTTAAAGAAATTGTTAAAAACTGCCAAAACAGCACTGATTTTGTTATTCTTGAAGGTTTTGGAGGTTTAGTTGAACAAGAACCAACAGTGCTCAAAATAGTAGCTGTCAAAACATTTGACGAAGCTATAGAAGCATTAAAACGTTTTAAACTAATAATTGCATTTACAGGTTCTGCAGCTCTGGCAGCAAAAAATCTAGGCGTACCTGCCGTAGATATTCTTGAAGAACCAGGAAAACTTGTAGAAGCTATTGAGAAAAAAATTAGGCTTTAAGAGGCTTTTCCGGGATCTGAAGACATTTGCCGAAGGGAGAAAGGAGGTTTCGCTTACTGTTAAATAAGTAAGGTGCAAATTTCTTCAAATCTTTCCGATGCCTCCCCGAAGCCATTTTTTCAAACTAGAGTGCCTTAAAAGCGTCAAACCATTTGGTGTAGGATGCAACCATGTCAAGGGAAACGCTTGGCTTCCGATCTTCAAGTATTTGTCGAAAGTCTTCCATAGTTACGGGTCTAGGCTTAGCTTGTTTATCATTTACTCGCCCAGACTCGAAGAATTCACCGATGACTCTCAAGTAGGCTGACTGACAACAATCTTTTATATCGCTTCCTGAAAACCCTTCTGAAAGTCTGGCCAATTCGTGAAGACTCATGTTTGGGTCCAGGTTCAAATCACTGGTGTAAAGTTTAAACATCTGCAACCTTGAATGATGGTCAGGTAGCGGCACTATGATTCTCTTCTGAAATCTTCTGATAAACGGCCAATCCAGATCCCAAGGTCGATTCGTAGCCCCTATTACGTATGCGTGCAAGCTTTTACCTTTATCAATAACACCGTCCATTTCTTTAAGAAACTGGTTTCGTACACGAACTTCGCCGCCAACTTCGCTAGAATGTCTTCCCAATAGAGAATCTAGTTCGTCAATGAATACGATAGCAGGTTTCCCATTATTAGCAGACTTTCTCGCAGATGTAAAAAGTTGCGCCACATTCCTCTCGCCTTCTCCTAGCCACTTAGACATTATTGACGCTGCGTCAACAGATATGAAGTTACCGTCAATTTCTGTGGCGACAGCGGCTGCCAGCAAAGTCTTTCCACAGCCTGGTGGTCCGAAAAGGAGTATTCCTCGGGGCCATCCTAGTGGGAACAGATCTGGTCTCTGAACTGGGTAAACAATTGCTTCTTTTATAGCTTTTTTCGCTGGTTCCAGACCAACGACTTCTGGCCATTTTACGTTAGGTTTCTCCTGCATTATTAGTTCATCGTAGCTTGCTTTTCCAGCTTCTTGAGGTTCTGTAATGTCGGCAGGTCTTTTCTCTACATCTGGCCTTAGAGGCATTCCGCCTTGTAGCACTTTAACTCTCTCTTGATATGCCATTGCACGTTGTATGTAGACTTTGTTTAAGCCATAGTCAGGATACAAGTGTACTATTCTTAGTAGTGTTTCTATGGCTCTCTGGTACATCGTGATAGCCATTCCCCTTGAGCCTTGTTTGTCCAATCTAACAGCTTCGGACGCGTAGTTTGTCGCTGCTTTTTCAAGTTCTTGAGAAGCACTCATTTTTAACACGTTCCGATAATTATTTTTCCTTTAGCATCAAGTTCTTCCAATGTTTTTTCCACTTCTTTGGGTGGGATTTTCAACTTCAACGCACATTCAGTGACGTCTATTCGACCCTTACATTGCTTAACGTACTCCAGCAGTTTGTCTTGCATGGATTCAGAATGTTGAATTCTGAGGGAGATGCTTTGCATTTTCACATCTTTAATCGAAAGAAAAGCTTCAGTTGTTTCTTTCTGCTTGTCTCTACTCGATTGTGGGCATGCAGCAACCAAAGCAACCATTTCCTTGATTCGCTCTGGTTGCATGATCTTTGGCAACACTTCCGAGACAGGTGGTTCGGGCAGTTGTTCATTCAATTTTTGTTGCAAAGTCATGTTGACTTCCTTGAGAATTTCTTGTCCAGCAGCAGTTTTCATGTTAGTTAGTATGGTTGGTGGCTCGGAGGAAAGCTTGGTTACAGTGAGTGTTTCTTGTATGCTATTGTTGACTTTGTCCAATTCAGAGGCAATGTCAGGCATTATGCTGACTAGGTTGGTTGTGACGTTTTTGAGAGCGTTCAACGCTGGCTTGAGGTCTATCATTATGGTGCTGAGTTCTTTGATAGTGTCTAATCTGATGATTATGCGTTCTATCGCGATTTGCGTGTGGGAAAGCAGCTTTATGAGCTTTCTAACCTCTGCCAGTTCGTTAGCACACATCGCGGCGCGTGCATTATTCTTTTTTTCTAACGCGAAGGTACATGCCCTGAAAAGAGTTTTATCTCTTTTATGAAGTCTTATGTACACCTGTTCCAGCTTTGAATGTTGAATTTTAAGTTTTCGAATAGACTTCACAATAACTTCGTTTAGGGGTGGAGGCTCCGAACGAAAGAAATTTCGAATAGTTCTGTCCCTCCGCCCGCCTTTTCGTGTTTAAGGACTTGGTTGGTCGACGTTTTTCACATACACTACGACGGGGGATTCCCCTGAAGGTTCGGGGGATTCGGGTGGTTCTGGAAGCGAGGTGTCTAAGGATTCGCTGCTTGGCACAGGAAGTGTTTCTTCGATTTTTTCTTCGAGAGTTTCTTTTTCTGTTTCGCCTAGAAGCATATTGGATAATTTACCTTTTAGTGTTTCAAAGTCGTTCTTCTCTGAGTTAATTCGTTTGAGTCCTCCTTTCACCATCTCTATAGCAGTTTGGTAGGATTCTTCATCGATTTGTCCTATCTCTCGTTCGATTTCCAGATTAATTAGGGCTGAATTGAGTTCTTTGACTCGTTGAGTGCAATCTTGGATTTCTTTCTCAACGTCTGCAATTGTGTCTTCTGCTTCTGTTTTTAACTGGTTCAACGCACCTTCAAAACTGGAGTACAAGTCGCTGTACATGTCTTCAGGAATCTTCTTCTTTTCGTTCAAGTCCTTTATGGCTTGGGTTTTCCGCCAAAGAAGCGGGATTTGGTTGCAGAAATTGTTGGCTTTCATTTTAAGTGGCGCAAATAGTACAACTTCATCGTTCTCTGTCTTTATTTGGTCGCTTGAATATTGTTTGATGTGACCGTCCCCGTGTTCTATGAATACTCCGTTTATTCTTCCTCCTGGAGTAACCAGGAATGATGCCATTGTGCCGATGATGTGGCCGTATTCGTCTTTTACCGCCTTGCCGAGATAGGTAAAAAGGTTGGATGTCGATTCAGACATAGTGAATCACCTGTTCCCTGTGTGTCTAAGCTGTATTGGTGGAAGACTTTTCTCCAACTTGTGCGATTGCTGCAGGCAGCTCTGGGAATTTCTCTTTGATTTTTTGCTCTGCTACTGAGGATGCTTCCGCAAGGATTTTCTGAGCGTCTTCATTCGCCGATTCAAAGTTGATTGTCAATCCGCTGCTTTGACCAGCATCAATCATTATGCCGTTCAACATGTTTCCTATTTGTCCTAACTCTCTTTCGGCTTCAGGAAATATCGCTGACATGCCACTCTTTATACTGCGTAATACTCCAACTGCAGGAGCAAGTGTTGTTACAATGTCGCCGAGTTCGGAAACTGTTCTTAACCTTAGCACAATCTGCTCTAAGGCAAGCCTTCCATGCATTATCATTTCTTCCATCTTTCGTATTTCAGCAAGCTCGTTTGCGAAAACGTTTGCACGTGCCATGTCATGTTTTGTGTAGGCGTCAACTATTCTGGCGAAGATTTTCTTGTCTCGTTCTGAGAAGCGTTCGCCTGCTTGGTCAAGCCTTTGAACTTGAAGTTCGATGCGTCTGATCGCCGTGTCAAGTCGCGGTTTCAGAGGACCTGGCGGTTTCAAAGATTCCTTAACCCTAGTTGTGAATGGTTGCTGATTTGGGGCTTCTTCCCATCGTTTAGCAAATCTTTCTGACATAATTTATTTTACCTCCTTAAGAACAAGGAGGGTGTTAAAAGTGTATTATTACATTGTTATTATGCACTAAACACCTAGGTATATATGTGGCAGCATAGGCTATTTCAAAAGTGTTTTGGGCTTTAAATTCCACATTAAAAGAGAAGCGCGGTTTGTTCGCCATTATAGACAGTTTTGTGTCAGTCAATCTAAAAAGGAGCTTTCTCGTAGTATGTCTAATCAAGGTGATTAATGTGGGCGATAGAATAAGAATGTTTGCCATGTTCGGGTTACTGGGCTTCGTTGCAGGAATTGTCGCTAACTTCACAGCAAAATACGCTATTCCATGGCTTACTATGCTGGTCTTTCCAAATATAGGATTGGAATGGGTTCTTTCAGGATTTGCCGGCGCTTTTCTGACAGTTCTATTGGTAACAGTTTGGGCTTATGTAACTGCTCCTTCGGAGCCTTAAACGCAACTCAGTCCGCAACTTGGAGATTTTCCTTCTCCAACTCTATCTTAAAGACTCGCTATTTAAACAGCTTTTACTTTGCCAAAAGATTATGAACAAGTATGTTAATTTTTAGTGTTAGGTTTTAGTTTGAAGGAAGAAGCTCAAGTTTTCAAACTGCTGGCCAAGCCTATTCAAGATATTTTAGAAGAGCTAGGGCTTTCTGAACCCACAGAACCGCAGGTCAAAGCTATTCCCTTTGTTTTGAAAGGTAAAAATATTCTCCTAGTCGCACCAACTGGAAGTGGCAAAACAGAAGCTGTTCTTCTTCCATTATTCTCAAAAATTCTCGAACGACCAAAAAGACAGGGAATTTCAGTTCTCTATATCACTCCCCTTCGTGCCCTAAATCGTGACATGATAAAACGCTTGTCTTATTGGGCATTAAAACTCAGCCTTTCCGTACAAGTTCGCCACGGCGACACTGAAACCAAAATTCGAAGAAAACAAGCAATTCAGCCACCAGACATTCTGGTTACCACGCCTGAAACTCTTCAAGCAATATTGCCTGGTTCACGAATGCAAAAACATCTTAGCCATATAAGTTGCATAATAATTGATGAGGTGCACGAGCTAGCAACAAGTAAGCGTGGAACACAGCTTTCGGTAGGTCTTGAAAGACTTGCTGAGCTCGCTGGAAGGAATTTTCAGCGGATAGGCTTGTCAGCAACTGTAGAAAGTCCTGAAAAAACTGCTAAATTCGTCGCAGGCACTGGCAGACCTATTAAGGTTCTGGGCATTTCGCTACCTAAAGGCTATATATACACTGTTGAATACCCAACTCCTACAGATGTAGATTATGATTCTGCTCAGAAATTGAGAACAGCACCTGAAGCTGCTGCAAGAATCAGACATATGCTTGACCTAGTTAGAAAACATTCATCGACACTTATCTTCGTAAACAGTCGAACCAACGCTGAAATGTTAGGACATAGGTTTAGTTTGCTTACAGATGACATTGCGGTGCATCATGGTTCATTATCCAGAGAGGAGAGAATGCGAATTGAAGACGAATTTAAGGCAAGTACTTTGAAAGCCATAGTTTGCACCAGCACTATGGAGTTGGGAGTTGATATTGGGCAAGTAGACTTGGTGATTCAGTATCTTTCTCCACGGCAAGTCGGCAGCTTGATTCAGAGAGTTGGTCGAAGCGGTCACCGCTTAAACCTCACTTCAAAAGGCGTCATTGTTGCAGCTTTTTCTGAAGATGTTTTAGAATCTTTAGCTGCAGCACAGAGAGCCCGTAAGGGACGGCTTGAACCCCTTTTGATTCATGAAAACGCGTTAGATGTGGTTGCGCATCAAACTGCGGGGATTCTGATGGACAAGGGAACTATTGGGGTTGATGAGGTTTTGAAGATTTTTCATCGTGCATATCCGTTTAGAAACCTCTCAAAAGCTAACATTTTAGAAGTTGCAAATTATCTACATATTCTGAGAGAAGTGAGACTAGAAGGCGAAGTATTGAAGAAAACTAGGCGAACGCGGGACTACTATTACCGAAATCTCTCTATGATACCAGATGAAAGACGCTATCCCATAGTTGATGTTCTCTCAGATCGAAGAAGAACTCAAAAGGCAGTCTCAGCTGGTGCTTGGGCTTAGGGGACAACTTGAGGAATACCAAGGAACCTTTGATTTGGTTACGAAAGAGTTTCTGACCATGCTGATCGTGCTCGGTGAAAGAATAGGTGATACGGCTTTGCTCGGAATGATGCAAGAGGCAAAAGAGAGACTTGAAAAGGGAAAACTGGCAAAATAGGTGCTTAGGGGTGACTTATTTTGAGGACCCTGAGAAGTAATTCAGCAGCCAAATACTATTCCCTGTCTAGGCTTCTAATTTTCGCATTTTTGTGCACGCGCATAACTCTCAATGAACTTGTTAGTAATGATATATAATTCAAAGGCTACAGACAGTAGTCTACGAGTTAGTAAGCCCTAAAAAGGTAAGCAAATAAACTGCACCCCCGAACGCAGTTTTACTAATGGCGACCGCACGCTAGCAGTGGACGATGAGCATGCATGCTATTCGAAACACAGACAGATAGGTAGAACATTGGGTCGGTTCTTCTGGAACAAGATTTCACAAATCTTATCTGTAATTCGCTTAGCTTACTAGTTTGTAGGGAGAATGAGATTATCAGAATGATTAACATGAAAAGAAGCATCTTTGTAGTGTTTGCGCTGTTTGCTGTTTTGTCGATTTCGCTCTTAGTGTCGAATGTTAAGGCACCTTTGGTATGGCTTATCACGGACGTTGACACGAGTGGAAGCGTTTCCGGGCCTTGTTCCATTGCGGTGGATTCTAGCGGCAACCCACACATAAGCTACTACGGCGGGACAACTGACCAGCTGAAGTACGCCAGATGGATCGACACTATCCCAGGTTGGAGTGTTGAAACCGTGGACTCAGACTCCAGCGGACGTGTCGGACGCGATTCTTCTCTTGCGTTGGATTCTAGTGGCAATCCGCACATAAGCTACTGCAACTGGACTGATTTGAAGTATGCCGTGTGGACCGGCTCAACATGGAGCATCGAAACCATAGAATCAGTCGGACAGAGAGGCGTGCTGTCTTCTATCGCCTTAGATTCAAATGACGACCCACACATAAGCTACCTCGACTGGGCAAATGGTGTTTTGAAGTATGCCGTGTGGACCGGCTCAACATGGAGCATCGAAACCGTAGACTCAGCTAACAATGATATGGGCTGCTCTCTTGCGTTGGATTCATTTGACAACCCCCACATAAGCTACTTCAACGGCACAAATGGCGATCTTAAGTATGCTAGGTGGACGGGCTCAACATGGAGCATCGAAACCATAGAATCAGTCGGAAGCGACTACGGGACTTCTTGCGCTCTTGCTCTAGATTCATTTGACAACCCACACATAAGCTACATCGACTGGACAAATAACGATTTGAAGTATGTTAGGTGGACAGGTTCAACATGGAGTATCGAAACCCTAGGCTCAGGCGGCAGAGAGCCTTCTCTTGCCTTGGACTCAAACAACAACCCACACATAAGCTTCCGCAACTATTCAGATCCCATGCCTACCCTGAAATACGCTGGGTGGACTGGTTCAGCATGGAGTATCGAAACCGTAGACGAAATGGGATGCGGCTCGGAGATCTCTTCTATTGCCGTGGATTCAAACAACAATCCGCACATAAGCTATAGCCATTGGGAGGGTTACTTGAGGTATGCTACGATACAGGTCCCTGAAGTGTGGTCTACGGACTCTTTTGGGAATCCAAAAACCACATTCGTGCCGGGTGAGGATGTATATGTCATGGGCAGCGGCTTTCCAGCTGACAGGGAGATGGCGATTCGCATCATTCCAGACGGTGAAGACCCTAATCCCACCAACAGTGTTGCCAGCGGTTGGGGCACGACGGACGATGAGGGGGCTCTTCCCGTTACGTTGGTATGGTCATCTCCTCTGACGATTGGAGAATATGACATCTGGGTTGACGTAAACGATAGCTGGTCCTACGATATCGTCGACGCTTTGAATGACCAAGCCATCGACATTTTTGCTTTCAACGTGGTACCTGAGCCAAGCATTCTAATCGGAACCCTCTTGATGTTCGCCACTCTTGCCGGCTTTTACCTCACCAGAAAGCGTCTAACATTTCTCAAATAGTTCCCCCTTTTTTTTCGCTATTTTTTAAATATGTCATTCTGCATACTATTCCCTATGCTGCTAAGGTGTGTTTTGTATGGTGGTGTAGGATAAATGGAAAGTTCCGGTTGGTGCCTTCACGTATGCGTGGCTTGTTGATGGCCACTTAAGCCGCATCACCGTTCCAGTGTTAATGAGTCATGGAGGCGGGATTAATTCTACTCGCACTTTCTTTGCCAGCGGATCCTTCAGAGTCTGCTGTAACAGTAGGCGGTTTAGGCATATGTTTTTAAGGCAAATAAGACACGTTCATTTGCATGGATATCGTCCTGCAGTTTAATCGAAATTGGTACGTGTTGTTCTCTGCTTTCCTATTGTCATGGTTAATTCTATTGATTTTTAGCAAAAGGTCTAAAGGTAGAAAGGAGGTCAAAGAGCAGCTCGTATTGGCTTTAGCTGGTTTGTTTGCTTTATTACTCATGGAAATATTCGCTGTATCATTGAACCTTTGGCATTACATCCCTGGAAATTGGCCAATTATGTTGTGGCCAACATATTTTGCTGCAATATTATTTGGATATCAATTGCTGAGACTCATCGAAGGATTTTTCTCCTAGCAATCCTTTGGTTTGGGATTTTACGTTCTTGTTCCTATTCTTGCACGCGCATATAAGACAGGATTGCTAGGCTCAATCTAGCGCAGTGTGCACTCCTATTGATGCCATTTCTGGAAGAAGCGTGGCTGCTTTCGCACTTTCATGCATGTATTAATAATACATAGGAAAGTCCTAAGTTTTAGTCGGTTCAACGGATGACCTTGACTAGTTGACACGAAGCCTTATTACACACTCGGCGGATTTTTTTTTGGAAGCATTAAGCTGAATTGTGGTAGAGAAAGGAGGTTGTCTCCATCGGCGAAGAACTGCGAGGAAAAAGTGAAGCGTTAATTTCAGAAAATTTTGGAAAGAGACCACTTGAACTGTCGCTTAGAAGAGATCGTCACGATATAATCGCGGAGATTCTGAAGACTGCCATGGAAGGAGAGAAGAAAACACATATAATGTATAAAGCAAGGCTGAGCCATTCTCAACTGAAGCTTTATTTGGAGCTTCTAAACAGAAGTGGCATGATTGTTAACGATAATGGAGTATACAAAACAACTCCGAAAGGTTTGACTTTTATTAGTGAATTTGAGTCTATCAACTTTCTTTTCCGTCAATAAACCTACTTTGTTTCTAGGAACACCTATGCGTTTTTTATAGTATGGAACTCAATTGTGCGTAGAAGAGCTTTATTTCGCAATTAGCGAATCTATCAAAGTTTTCTCGTCTATTTCTGCTCTAGTCCGCCAATCTAGGTAAAGCTGGCCCTTCTCGTCTTGATCTACGTAGCCTGCTCGCATATAACGGTCTATGTTAGCATTAACTCTCCAACCTGGCAGTTTATCCCGCAAAAGGATCTCCACCTCCTCTCTGGAGGCCTTCCCTTTCTTCGCTATTATTGTGGAAATAGTTACAGCCAAGCCTGCTATGTCATCAATGCGCCACCCCATCATCTTTGTCTCCTTTGGCGTAAGCCCTCCGCGCAGAGTTATGTAAAATCGTGCTCCATCCAACTGCGTCCTAGTTGGTTTCTCTGGTGGCTTTGTCTCTTCGAAAACAGTCTTCACCTGCAGGTCTAGATTTTCAAGATAGCTATTTAGTAAAGCCATGATTTTTGGATAGTCTACTCCTAATCTTTTCCTTAACTCCCAGCCTTTTACTCCAGGCTTTCTGTGACGTTTAAAAAAAAGCAGGTGAGTAGCTTGTTTTACTTTGGTGGCGTAATACGTTTTCTTCTTCAATCTTTCACACCTTCCATCCAATTTTTCCAGTCTTCAACGCTTACTGGGATAGGCAGAGAAATCGCCTGCTTATTGCCCACTGTGGGAATAGGAGTTTTGTAGGACCTAATGTAAACCATTTCTTCTAACCTGTCTACCTCCAGCGTTGCGTAACCATATGTAACGAGAAAACTTGTCATGTATGCACGTCTGACTGTTTCTTCATAGGTTTTGGCGCCTATAAAATCCCAGTAATCGATTTTCTCTTCACCCATCGTTTTTTGTTTGAGTTCTTGCCAGAACATTTCCAGTTCTTTGGAAAACTCTTTTTCAGTTATGATTTGCTGTTTCAGTAGTTCTTCGCGTGTTGTGGTTCCAGTTTCTGCCTGTAGCCCTGCTGTTTCTTGCCATCTTTCGTTGAGTGGAATTAGATTTTGCCAGTATTTGGTTGCCTCCATTAGGCTGTGGGGCGAAATTTGTTCGAGTTCCACTATTGGGTGCCAACTTTGCAGGAATATTGTGCCAATTTCTTCTTTTGACAGTTTTCGAAGCTTTTCTTCTATTAGGAAGGGGTCTGTGTAAAGTGATGTTGAGCGGTGTTTAATCCATTCGCTTTGATGCTTAATGGCCGAGGCTAATTCGTGTATAGCCTCTGCGTCTAGGCAGAGTTCTTCTGGGTTTTCCCATTCTGGAAAATACTCGTGGATGATTGTAAGTATGTGGTCTACGTCCACTAGAAATGGGTCTAGGCCCCTCTCTTCAACTGAGCGGCATGAATCGATGATGCGTTGAAGATGCCCTCTGCCTAGCCGTTTCTTTTGCCTTTTTGTTGACAACTAGACAGCCTCTTTCACTCTAGATGCACCTTCAACATTCTGCACTGTTATGATGTGGATGTCTTGTTTTGCAAAGGTGATTTGGCTTGGCGTTATTATTAAATACTGCGAGTTTAAGCCCTTGACTGACTCTATGAGAAGATTAGCTATTGTTTCACGGTTTTTCGGGTCCATGTGGACGTCGTATTCGTCAATTGCGCGGAAAGGAGACTGCACATGTTGCTGTAAAGCTAAGAGAAAGCTCATGGTAGCCATGCTTCTTTCCCCTCCGCTCTGAGTGTAGGCGTCCAATGGGACTGGTTGGGCGCCTCTAAAGCCTACAAGCACTTCTAGCCCAGCGGCTTCTATATCATGCCCATTGGTCAAATGAATCTCACTTGTGGCTTGAGCTTGCGATAAAATTCTCTGGTACTGAAGACCTACGTGGTCAAGGAGACTTTGCATGACTGTGTGCCATGCTTCCATTCGAGTATTAACTTCTTCCAAGGTTTTTTCTCTGTTTTCTGCTACTGTTCGTGCTTTTTCTTTTAGGTCGAGGTAGAGTTTGGAGTAGGACTCATACATGTGTTCGATGTCTTCTGAAACGTCTTTAAGGGCTACAAGATAACCATCAGTCAACCGAATTTCGTCTAGAATTTCATTAACATGTTTTGTTGACGCTATTCTGGAGCCAGTTTTTTTTGCCTTTTCTACAGCTTCTTCATATTCCCTTGTCTTGGTTTTCAATTCTCTGCGAAGTTTTTGAAGATGTTTTTCGATGTTTCGTTTCCTGTAGTTTAATAGGGCAGCGTCAATTTTCGAGTCTATGATTTGGTTAGTGAGGTCTTCAACTTCTTTTGTAGCAAATTCTGTCTTCATTCGTGTTTCTAAAAGATGTTTGTCGGTTTTTTCAAGCTGTTCATCGTAGATTTCCTTTTGTGCTTTCAGGTTTTCGCTCTTTTGACTATGCTGTTGGATCCACATGTTTTCAAGATTTTTGTATATTATTTTTATCTCTGCAATTTTTTTCATGTAGTCGTTTGGATTTTGTTGTGTGCTGATTGATGTTTCCAGCTGCTCAACCATGGCTATGCATTCGCCTATTTTTTCGCAGTTGTTTTCCAATAGTTGGCTCATTTCTTCTAGGGCTTGAGTTCTTAACGAAATGAAAGCTTCGTTTTTCACTTTTTCTGTTTCTATTGATAGGCGTTCTTGAAAGAGTTTTTGCCACTGCGATTTTGATTGTTCCAGCTTTAATTGCAGCTCGTCAAGTGTAACCTGCAATGTTTCTGTTTTGTTTTCGATTTGCTGGAGTTCCCTTTCCTCTGTTTTAAGCAGATTTTCCAGTTCGTCCATGGACATCTCTTTTTTCAAGGCTTCTGCCCACGCAAGTTCCCTTTCAAGAAATCGCCTTTTTATCTGCAGTTGTTTTTTTTGCTGGTAGCGGTCATATTGTTCGCGCCAGTAGTTCAGCGTTTGTTCAGCTGATTCGAGGAGCTTGCTAACCGACTCTTCTTCGCTTAATATGTGGCTTAACTTTTTTCTTGCTTGCCAGACGTTTCTTCGGTACAGTTCTAAGCCAACAGCTGCTTCAACTATTCCAAGTTTTTCCTGAGGGGAGAGAACTGTAAACTGTTCAGTCATGTTTTGATGCATAATAATCAAGAGGTTGTCGGGTTCTACGTTGAATTTCGCCAGCAGTCTTTCAACTTCTTTCTTTGTTGCAGCACGATTATCGAGTTCAAACCAATACTTTCCATCACGCCTTAATCCGCGAGTTAGGAAGATTTGGTCTTTGTTAAATCTCTTAACTGGGCGCTTGCCTTTTCTCAGAGAATTATCTAAGACAATTGTTACTCGTGCCTGATCTTTTCCCCATCTTATGAGGTTGCTTAGTTTTCTCGAGCGTTCAGTGTAAGATTGACCTAATGCTATTGAGATGCCTAAGAGTATGGATGACTTTCCTGTGCCATTTGGCCCACAAATCACGTTTACGCCTGATTTAAGGGGTATTCTGGCGTATTCGTAGGACATGAAGTTTTCGAGTATTACTTCATGAATTAACATTGTTGTGGGCCTTCTTGTAGCAGTAGATAGAACATATTTTCTCCTATTAAAGGAATTACATCAAGTTTTGCGCAATTAAGGGTAATGGCTTACTTGCGTTTTCTAAAGAGTCTGTATTCTTCTAAGCTGGTGATAAATCAAAATGCAGCACATTTTTTCCGTTTAAGGTAGATACTTGAAGCAAGCACAACAAATAACATTAGCAGAGTTGAGATAATCCATGAAGATAAGCGCTCTGACTTTATCAAAACTGTAGTGCCTCCTATTGGGGGGCTTGGGGAAAACGTTGTGTACACAGCTGTCCATGTTGTACTGGCGCTTAGAGTGATTGTCTTTATTCTATTGGTGTCTCCGTCTTCAAGCCAACTATACCAGCTATATTCGTCATGAGTTTCTGGCATCTCAAGAGTGTAAGAACCTTCAGGCAGCCAATCGGTATACAACGTCATTTTTGGATCTCCATTAATAGTAAATGGGATTCCAGCGACTGGCGAAGAGGAAATAATCAATTTATGAACAAGTTCAAGTGCACGTATTATGACCGTTCCGTCAAAAATGTCGCGTGGAATGGGACCACCGCCTGCCGCAGTGGAGCGTGCAAGGTCGACTGAAAGGAAGTGCAAACCTAAAGTTACGTCTTCTTCGTTTGGAGAAGGCTGATTTTTCACTCTGAAAGTCATAATGAAGACCGTTCCACTGCCATTAAATGACGGTCCGCCAAGGGTGGCGAAGGCGACCCAGTATATCCCAGGTGAGTCGTTCGGCTCGTCGGCAAGCGTCAGTAGCGGTTGGTGAACTATGCCTCCATATGGGCTTGGCGGGATGGAAGTCGGATAATCTTCAACAGGAGCAGTTCTAGTGTGGCTTACATAGTCCAGATAGGTGGTGTTCCACATAAATTGAATATCAACGCCAGCAAGGTCCATTACGTCCTCGATTACACAGGCAATTGTAAACTCCTTTCCTGTCACGTTTTCAGGTCCCAACTCAACAGTTTCAGGAATCACCTTCACAACAGTATTCCCACAGCGTTCACAAAGATCCGCCCCAAAAGGTTGAATGTTAAACGCAAATACGGAAACACTAGTTACGCATAGAATTAACATTATTGCTGAAGCCGCTTTTCTCACTTTTCTCCCAAGCATTATGTGTCTTAACAACTATTATACATTTTGAAAATTCTTCCATTTATGCCGACACCGAAGAAAGGAGATATTGGAGACATCTAGAGTTCTTTCTTATTGAAGGGATTCCGCAAATAGGATGTTTTCTACTAGCATTTTTTGAAGAGTTTGTAATCTTTGAAGTTCGTGACATGTTCAAGGTTAGTCAGCTCAAGTCTTACTTCATTAATGCTCTAATTGCTCTACATGGGATTAATTTCTCTGCTTGGAATCTGTAGAAGAAGTTTGTCTTCATTGACGTAATGCTTCTGACAGCCTTTCTTGGGGGGGTGATGTGCTACGAAATTATCAAATGGTACATAAAGGCTTTATGAACGTTTTTCCCATAAGAATTCTCTGCTATTCATATCGTTGCTTTCGGGTTCTGGCCCTAACATATTTCAGTTTTCGTAATATTAGGAAAACAACAATTTGACTTAAATTCTAAAAATTGCATTATTTATCCAGTGTCAAAATATGAGCAACAGGTTATCATCGAAAGATTTCATTACTTTGGCAAGGGCATTCTGGAAAAACCACTTGCAGGTAAAATATCAAAACCCAGACGCTTGGATAAGCTACTTGACGAAATAAGATTCTCTAAAACCTTTTGGCACAGTTTTGTCTTGAACAGCAATTGCAGTATTGTCTCATAAAGGTAGATCTAGCGATATTATGCCACGATAGGTACTATGGGTTCAGCAATTTTCCTTCTCAGTTTGGCGTAGTTGTCTTTAGTCTTATTTTTTAGCAGAACCATTTCTGAGTGTAATCTTTGTTTGGATTCTGGTGCCAAATCTTTCGATTTTACGATGTCTCTTTCTATTTTGTCTATTTCCTTGTCTATAGAGTGCCTCATTTCTTCTGCTTTCTTGAGAGCATCTAGCTTGATTTTTTCAATTTTGCTAATGTTGTTGCGGACGTCTTTTGCTCGTTTGTTCAGTTTTTCTTGCATTTTGTTCAATTTCTTTCTGTATTCTCGTTCTGAAGTACTGCCCATTTTCTTTAACACGGCTCCAAATTATCGTCTGTCGCAATACTTAATAAAACTTACGCCTTCCAAATAAGCAAAATACGCACAAACCAAGAACCACCACCGTTCTAACCTCCAATAACCTTCAATAAATGTCACAAATTCTCCTATTACAACCCTTAATCACCTTTAATTCTAGCATTAAATATTATCAATTCATATCTGGAGTGTATTAGTTGCCTGTTTGGAGTAAAATGAAATCTGGAGCACTAGAAACGTCGCACATACACACTTATGACAATACCGTTCCAAAAGAACGACAAACACATTTTGACTCAAAAATAAGCAGTTACGGCTTTTCGCAAACCTAAGTTTTAAATCTTGAAACCCATCTATAAATAGAGTAAAATGATTAATGGTGAAAAATTATGTTGAATGAACCCAAAACATCCAGAATTCTAAGACCCCTTCCAAGAGATAAGGCCTTTTACTTCTTCACCTCAATAGGAAACTATACTGGAAAAAGTGCCGCGTCTTTAGAAGAGTTTGTCAAGAAAATTCTAGATATAGACATCAAATCTTTGGAGTTTCACCTTTACAGAAAGGATTTTGAAAAGTGGATTACTGAAACACTAGAAGACAACAATTTAGCCAGCAAAATCAAACAACTCACGGAATTAAAACCAATAGGAATAGACCTCAGAGACCGACTTTACCTAATTGTCTCAAAGCATTGCGAAAACCTCAAAAGCCCACATCCACCTTCAACTCCAGCAACCTTCACGAAACCTAACCCCACTCGAATAATATTCGGGAAAACGCAATCGCAAGGAACTGTAGAGACTCGAGTCAAAGAATAAACAGATCATTTCGCCTCAACTAAAGAGGCCATCTGCACGTCACATTTCCATTTTGCTAAAGTAGTAAAGAGCAAAATTTGGAATAATTCTCCTATAAAGCCCGGAGATATTTCATTGTTTCTTGTTGGAATAATGTGGCTCGCAGCTTCATCTGATGTTGGATAGTAAGTCAGTGTTGTGTTGTAAGGATTTGGATGATAGAGTTCTATTTGGTGATTTATCTTGCTTATAGCACCTTTAATGGTCTCGGGATTCTCAGCGAGTAAACGTTGAAGCAGTTGTATAGTAAAGGAGTCAGTATAGCTCGCTTCTACCCAACTAGTCCACCCTATAACAACTTTAGCGCCTCTTCCGACTAATGCTTCTGCCATAGTCGTCCCGTTAAGACTATTGCATCCCATCAAAATAATTACACAATTGCTGTCAAACAACCCGGTCATGCTTCGATCTACAAACGTAGGACCAATGGCAAAATACCATTCATCAGACGAATACATCTGAGCCTTACTGATCTGCCTATCACTCGCTAAATCAGTATGTCGGTCTTTACTAAAGCTCTCGCTCGTGAACAGATCAACCCAATCTGTGTTATCTCTTACCGCTGAGTGAGCCCTCAGAATTGCTATTTTGCCGCCTTTAGAAGGAAGATCTTTGTAAAACGTCACATTGACACCGCTACCGGAATAATATTTCACATCAAACCCTGAAGCGTTCAGTATTGAAGTGCAATTAGCATTAAAAATTGGGTTTGCCAGTTCTTCTTGCACAACTAGTTGGTCTATTATGACAGCTGTCCAATTTTCTGTGTGATGCTGAAAAAATAAGTAATATACGACAAAAATAGCCAAAAGAATAGTAGTGATCAGAACAACACCGGTTAATAGTTGTCTGTTTACACCCTTTTTACCTGTCTTGTGTTTGTGTTTATTTGCCATTGACACCACGGCTTAATTAAAGGCAAGTATCTAAGATATCATATATCTTTCGAAATTCTTTAACTTTCGCCAACGCGCATAGAAATTTTAGCTTTCACCCAGTTTCTTTAACTGGTTTCTGTAAGTTTTCACTATTTCCTTATCTGTTGTCGCATCTTCTGCTGACTTGTCAAATCTATAGTTTCCGGTGAATCGGGGAAATCTTATAGCCAACCCACTTTCTTTACGAATCGCATCTATCGCACATGTGTGAACTGGGCTTAACGTAATTTCTGCTCCGAGAACCTCAATCACAACAGCGGGTTCAAACCATACATCTGCTTCAAGCATCGACTGCACCCTCGGATGCTTGTGAGGAATCTTATGTTTCTCCATTATTTTCGGTAGTCTCTTCAAGTCTTCATCGGTAAAGCCGGTTCCGCATTTTGTTACTGTTTCAAACGTGTCTTTGTCAGGGTTATAAGCCGTTAAGAGTAATGCTCCATATGTTCCTGCACGTTTTCCTCTACCGTGAAAAGCTCCTACGACTACTAGGTCCACGGTGTCGGTCATTTCGCTTTTGTAATCCCGCTTATATTTTATCCACATCCACCCTCTCGCACCCGCCTGATAGATCGAGTCTTTGGCTATTGATTTACACATGAGCCCTTCGCAACCACTTTCCACGGCTTTTTCAAAGAACTTTTCCATATCTTCAGCGTTGTCTACGATGAGAGACTCTGCAGTTTTCGCGCGGGTGTTCTCTTTGATTATCTGCTCAAGTTTTCTGTGCCTAGCCAAATAAGGTTTCAAAGTATAGTCTTCTCCGTCGGCATATAACACGTCAAACATGAAAAGCGAGACAGGATATTCTTCCATTGCCTCTTTGATGCCATATTTCCGTCTGCGATGCATCAATTCCTGGAAGGGCTTCATTTCGCCAGTGTCTGAGTCCACGGCAACACATTCCGCCTCAATGATAGCGTTTTTTGCCTTGACATGTTTCTTGAAAAGCTCTACAGCATCGGGATACTGATTTGTGATGTTCTCTAGGCGTCGTGAAAACAAAGTAACTTGCTCTCCTTGTTTGTGAGCTTGCACGCGCTCCCCGTCATACTTGAACTCTGCCATACATTTGCCGTTAAGCTTCTCTAAGATTTCTTCAGGTGAACCCAGTCGTTCTGCGAGCATTGGGCGTATAGGTTTTCCGAGCGACACCTTAATTTTTTCAATGTCCTTTATCCCTTTCTTTGCAACTATCTTGGCTACCTTTCCAAGATCTGAAGAAATGTTGTAGGCTCTCTCTAATGCGTCTCTTGCCTCCTTACCGCCTCCATAGGCGATTGCTAATGCGTCTAAAACGGTCATGTCAGCGATTCCTAGTCTGAGGCTTCCGGTCACTGTTCTTATGATGTATTTTGCCTCTTTTGGAGTAGCACTTGTCAACAGGCCTGCGAGAAGGCTCAGCTTTCTGTCCATTGAACCTGTGCCGGACGCCCTCGCCATCTTGTCGAGTGTATCGTAGACTTTTTCAACTGTTAAGGGCGTTCCTTTGAAGAGTGTGGCTTGAGTTTTTTTTGCAAGAAATTTTTGGGCAGTTTCACCTATGTCTCCTGTTTTCGCAAGGTCTTCCCCGGTTTCTTTCTCACTTTTGCCTGTCGCCTTTGCAACAGCTTGAATAGCCAGCTTTTCAGCTATGCCTGTCTGAATGTCAACAAAGTCAGGGTATAATTTTCCCTGTGTAAGGTAAACAACTTTGTCTATAATGTCTTTCGAGGTGAGCTTAAGAAGTTCCACCAGATAATCAGTCATCTCAAGTCTTTTGGTTGTGGCATCAATTTTTTCATAGCAATCCGCTATCTGAGAGAACTTCAAATAGACTTCCTCAGGTTAACTTCACAAGGCAAGCTATTAAATCTAAACCATCCTGTGCGATGCACCCTATAAATACAGTTGATCAGTTCAAAACGTTTCTAGATGAACAATCTCTTGGATATGTCTTCTTCTCCGAGGAGTCGGTTTTTCTGAGGGGTGTCCAACTGGAATTATTGCAACTGGTCTCACGTGGTCAGGGGTGTTTAAAGCTTTTCTTACGATTTCTTCTCGAAAAGCCCCAACCCAACAAGCACCAAGTCCCATGGCATAAGCTGCTAATAACAGGTTTTCTGTAGCTGCAGCGGTGTCTTGTATGCAGTAAAGGTTCGCGCCGCGTTGTCCATAACCTTGGCTGGAACGCACTTCGTTTGCACAAACTACTATTACAACTGGGGCTTCTTCAATGAAAGTTTGGTTTAAAGCGGCGGCTGAGAGCTGCTTCTTTATCTTAGGGTTTCTCACTATAACGAATTCCCAGGGTTGAATGTTGCCTGCTGAAGGTGCATGTCTTGCAGCGTCAATAAGCCATTCAACTTGTTCTTTAGATACTATTTTTCTTTCAAAAGCGCGGATGCTTCTTCTGTTTCTTATAGCTTCGAACACATCCATCATTTTCAGCCTCAGTGCCATGCTATATTCTTATGGCTGTCTCGACAACTAGCGCGCGCGGGTCCACCCATAATTAGAATGATGCTTTTTGGCGGGAGGCCTCCAAGCGTTCCGTCTAGTCCCTTTACCCACGTTTTCATAAGCTCCATGTTTTTTCCTCGCTGGAGTTGAGTGAATGTGTTATATAAGTTGGAGAATATTTTACTTTCTAAATGAAATGAGAATCTTGAGGTGAAATCGAATGGGAAAGATTCCAGTAACAAAGCTTCTTTACTATGGTGATGCTTATTTGCGTGAGTTCGAAGCCAAAATTCTTCAAGTTGCCAGAAACGATGGATCGGTAGGTATAATTCTTGACAATACGGCCTTTTATCCGACTGGTGGAGGTCAACCTTCAGACAAAGGCATGATTGAAGGAGAAAATTGCAGAGCTGACGTTGCAGAAGTTCAATGGAATAAAGGTCGGATTTTGCATCTAGCGGACAACGTGGTTGGCGAGATTAAGCAAGGTGAAGTTATTAAAGGGGTCATTGACTGGAACCGTCGGTATTCTCTGATGAAAAACCACACCGCAGCTCATTTAATGGCAGAAGCAGTAAGACGTGTTCTTAGCAGTCCTGTAAAAATCGTAGGTTCAGGACTTGATGTCGACAAAGCGCGTCTAGACCTAGCTTTAGCAAGTTCGTTAAGGCCAATGTTTCAAAAAATTGAAGACGTTGCCAACAGCATAGTTAGAGAAAATAGAGCCGTCGAAATAATTATTATGAACCGTGATGAAGCCGAAAAATATGTTGAGAAATTTCATGAAAACTTGAAAACACTTCCATCCAACATTTCACAAGTGCGGATTGTTGAAGTTAAGGGTTTACATGCGTGTGCTTGCGGTGGAATACACGTTAGAACCACTGGTGAGCTTGACTTCATAAAGATTCTGGGGCGTTCTTCTAAGGGAAAAGGCGTGGAACGATTGGAGTTCAGAGCGCAAAATCCTTAAGCTTGAAAACACCTCACTGTCTCTGGATGATGAGCAAGAGAGTCATATGAGCATTGCTGTGATAAAGCTCTCGACGGACGATCTGACACGAATTCTTTGCCACTAGCCAGTTGTGAATAAAAAAGTGTTAATAAGGACTGGCTGAAATAGTTCAGAGATTGCAGAAAGCGTCTAGGATTGCTTGCTAATGAGTGAATTGCTAGACTGGTTCAAAAAACGCCGAGAGACTCATGCATTAAATACAATGCGGCGCCACCTTACAACAACAATGTCCATTGTAGACGACTTGGAAAAAGCAGTGGAAGCGGCTGTTTTGAGCAAGACAAAAGAAGCAAAATCGCTTATTGACAATATTACAAACGCTGAAAGGGAAGCAGATACTCTAGGGAGGAACTTTATGGACGAGTTGGCTCAGGGCGAGTTGCCCTCTTCAGACAGGGAAGACTTGATGCATCTGATGAAGCGAGTGGATATGGTAGCAGATTGGTGTAGAGAAGCTACAAGGTTGCTAAATGTACTTCCAATGGAGGAGGTTCCACAGAGTTTGAAGAAAGCCTTTATAGAAATGGCTAAAGGTCTCAAAGAGTGCGCTTTATCGCTTCAAAGAAGCATCAATAAAATGGTCATTAAGCCAGAAGATGCTTTGAAGGCAGTTGATGAAGTAGAACGACATGAAGAGAAAGTTGATGATCTAAATGAGAACGCTCGTCAACTGCTCGTTGAAGAGGCAAAACTGAAAACGGGAATAGCCGTTTTAGCAAGCCAACTCTTCGAAGCAATTGAAACTGTGGCTGATTCTTGCGAAGATGATTGCGATCAAATTAGAATCATTGTTGTTAGACGTTGACAGGAGGGAGAAAAATATGACGAAAATTCCTATTGAAATCTCGGAGTTGCGCAAGAGTGTCGATGGCGACACGGTGAAAGAACTAGCTGACTTCCTTGAAGAAAAGCTAGAAGAGATAGAAGTTGATATGACTGGCAGCGAAATAATCTTAAGCTATGAAGAGGAAGAGAAGCCGTTTTCTCGGTCCTATCTGCGAACTCTTCTTCGCAAGTTTCTACACAAGGCAGAATTGAAAGAATTTCGGGTAATTGCTGGAAAAGAAAATGCTTTTGTTATCAAAGAGAAGAAGCTGCGCATCGAAGAATAGCTTCATCTTATTCTTTAAGTTATTCTCCTGCTGCTACTGAGAAAATTCCCACAAGCACCAGAACTGCGCCTAAGACGAAAACTGGCGTGGGGAATTCTGCAAAGATTGCGATACCCAGAAGAACTGCGCCCAAGGGTTCAAGAAGTGCCATAGTGGCAGTTTCGAAAGACTTGAGGTTGGATAGTGAAGAGAAATAGAGGGTGTGAGCTACTGCAGTTGGGAAGATGCCAAAGCCCACTAATAGTAGAAGCATTCCTAAGCTGTCTGAGACTTCAAAGGTTGTTCCAGTCAAGACTGTTGTTGCGCCGACGGTAAGAGCTGCTGCCAAGTATATGAAGAGCATGGTTGGCAAGAGTGGAAGCTTTCTGCGTTTTTCTCTGCCATAGTTAAGGTAGAAACCTTCTGCAACGGCTGCCAAAGTGGCTTCTAAATCTCCTATCAAACTAGCAGTATCTCCCGCGATAGCATCTCTATAAGCTATGAACCCTGCCCCGATGAACGAGAATATTACACCTGCCAGAGCCAGTTTTGACGGTTTTATGCGGTAAAGGAATGTGGATATTATCATGGAAAAAATAGGCGTTGTACTCACAAGTACCGTTGCATTCAAGATGGTTGTATCTTTCACCGCCGAAACGAAAAGGATGAAATGAACGCCCAGCAGCAGCCCGAGTACAAGAAAATGTTTAAGGTTCTTCCGAACTAGACTGGTGTCTAGTTTTCTCCTAAACGCTAATATTATGAAAGCTAGTGCTGCTGAGGCTATCATCAGCCGCCAAAGAGCTATTGAAAAAACGTTGATATCAGTTAAAAGGCGGATGAATATTGCCCCCGTGCCGAAAAGTGTGCCTGCTGTAATGCCTTCTAACAGGGCTAGTTGTCTACCTCTTTTTACCATATGACAACGCCATGAGTATTTTTAAGCGACAACTTTGCTTACATCAGCTTCCTTTTCCAACCTTATTATGTGCTCAGCTTTTTCTGCAAAAGCTTCATTGTGGGTGACTGCGATTATCTGCTCTATAGCTTTGAGACGTGCGATTGCTTCCGCTAAGCGGTCAACGGAACGGTCTTCCCTACCGAGACTTTCTGTGGGTTCGTCCAACAAGAGCATCTGCAAGCCGTGTCCTGTTCGTGCCTGCATAATAAGCTGACCCAGAGCAAACCTGTAGGCGAACGCTAGAAGGGTGCGTTCTCCACCGGAAAGATAAGAGACTTCCCGTTCATGGCCTTCTTGGCTTTTAATAGAGGGAGTGTAGGTTTCGTCAATGAGTGCGATCAACGCGATGTCTTCTTCGCCTACAAGACTGTCTAACACTTGTTGAACCACTCGTTCTAGGATTCTGACAAACTCCGTTCGCAGTTGGGGCTGTATGCCTCTATAAGCATCGCGAATTCCATCAAGGATTTCCAACAGTTTCTCTATTTTTTTCACTCTTTCAATCTTTTGCTGAGCGTGCATAACCCGTTCGCGAAACTCTTCAATCCTAAAGGAGGTATCCTTTTTCCGGCTTTCACTGAGTTCGAGCTTTGTTTTGATTGTATAATATTGCTCAGATGTGGTTTCATGGAGGCTCCGTGCATTTTCCAGTTCTGATATGTCGAATTTTTCGATTTCTTTGCGGGCTTCTTCAAGCTGGGTCCGAAACATTTTTTCTCGCAATTGGTGTTCTTCAAATTCTTTTTCCAGTTTCTCCTTGGACTCAATCTCTTCAAGAACACGCGTTTCTATGTCTTGAATTCTGGGAGTATATGATTGAAAGTCTAAAACTGCTTTGTTTGCAACGTCTCTTAGTTTTTCCAGTTCTTGAATGTTTTTCTGCAGTTCTACGAGTTTTCCTTCTCTTTCCGCCTTCTCTTCTTCGATATGTTTTAGCATGTGTGCTTTGTAGTCTTCTGGAAGAGGCTGTAGACAGAGTGGGCACTTGCTTTCGGCTGCGAGGTTGGAGACTCGTTGCTTGGAGACTTGGTTTTCTTTTCTTGCCGCTTCCTGTTCAGCTCTTATGCTTGTCATCTGCTCATCAAAGGAAGTTAGTTGGTGTTTTAGTTCTTCAATTGTCAAATCTGAAGCCAGACCGATTTCTTGCAGCTTTTTTCTCTGCAAGTTCAGCTTTGCTTTGAAAGCTTCCAAACGCTGCTCCAATTCACTAACAGTCGCTGTTTTCCTCTGAATCTGGCTTGCAAGCCTTGCACACATGTCTTCGGTGTTTACGGTGTTTGTTTGAAGCTCAGCCTCTTTCTTTAATAATTCCTCAGTTTGTTTTCTCAGTTGTTCGAGGTTCTGAAGTTGGGCAGACGCGGCTTGCATAGCCATTTCTGCTTCTTGCAGCCCATTAGTTAAATTCAGGATTTCATTTTCAAGATTTGAGAATTCTTCAACAGCTTTATGATACTCAGCCTCAAGCTTCTCTATTCCTAGAACGTCAAAGTCCTTCTCGTAAGCCTTCTTTTCAACCTCGTATTCCCTTTGAATTCCATGTATGTTGTTCCACGCCACCTCGTAGTCGCTTAACCCAAACAGCTGGTCTAACCGTTTCTGCCGTTCTCGAGGAGCTATATCCAATAATTCCTTAAGATGCTCCTGCCTAACCCACACAACTTCACGGAAAATTACCTTATCTAGCCCCGTTATGCTTTTCAACTGCTCCGCAACAGCTTCATTTCTCATGCTGGCGATTAAATTGTCTTCTTCGTAAAACTTCAGGTGCTCCACGTCTTGGCCTATCCCCTTTCCACGTCTCTTCAAACCCCTTTCAATGCGGTAGGTTCTACCATTCAATAGAAACTCGACAGCCACCTTTCCCGAATTTTCGCCTTCACGTAAAAGATAATGATAACTTCTCGTCAAAGGGTCGCCAAACAAAGCGAAATCGATAGCGTAAAGTATGCTGGATTTGCCGGTTCCTAGACCTCCAACGAGGCAGTTAAACCCTTTCTCAAAGTCAATTCTGGATTTTGCATGAGAGCGGATGTTTTCCAAAGTTATGGCTTTAATTCGCATCTAAATGCGCCTCCAACGCCTCCTTTACTTTGCCTTCATCTTTCCGAGTTAGCGGTTCGATGATGTTTACTGAAAGGCGCGCGATTTTCTCAGCCTCATCTCTTGAGTAGCGCTCAGAAAATATCTGAAGAAAATATTCGAAAGCTTTAGTTTTCAAGTCCTTAAGCTCGCCTTCAAATATTGAGCGCACAACCTCTTCTGGCACTTCCGCCTCATTTAATCGAATGATTGGGTGGACTAGAAGTGCCTTTTCTGCCGCATTCCTAATTCGAGCAATGTCTATCTGGCTTCGGTTGGCTTCAGCGGGCAAAACTCCTTTCAAAACGGGAACAATAATGACGCCTTCTTCGTCGTTTTCTTTAACTCGGTGAGCTGCGGTTTCGCTAATTTTCGCCGGAGTCATGTGGGCATAATCGTTTTTCAAGATCACAAAGCGGCGGGGGCTCTCTAGTTGTGTGTGTTGAAGTTCAGCTTTGCCTTTCTCGTCTACTTGCACATTGTAGAAGCCTTTCTTTAGCTTTGCATCATCATAATAAACAGTCTCGGTAGAACCGCTATAGGCTAAAGTACCAGTCTTGAATCTACTTTTAAATGGCTTGTGAACGTGTCCACCCGCGTAATAGTTGAAACCTTCTGGTAAAAGTTCAGGCGGAGCTTCTGCTTCCATTTGTGGTGGCTTGACGCTGGGTAGGTCTAGCGCCATGTGGAAAACGAATATGTTAAACAACGCGGGGTTTGGTGATGGCTTATTTTCCTTGTAGAAAAGCGGAAGTTGTTCTTCCGTTTTTCGTCTGGTTCTGTAGTTTGGAATGCCGTAGATGTAACATTTTTCGTTTCGCCAACAGGCGCCTTCGTGACGAGGCAAATAGTACAGTAGGCCCGCCGCATCCAGCGGGTTAAGAATTGTGCTTGTTATTATGTTTGGCGCAGCGTCATGAGAACCGTCAACAACTAAGACTGGAATCTCTGCGTCTCGAAGCCGACTAAAGTTTTTGATTGCAGCCTCTAACGTGACGTTGCTTGGCCTTGCATGGTGGAAAATGTCTCCTGCGATTATCATGAAGTCTGGTTTCAACTCTAGTGTCTTGTCAACAACTTCTTTGAAGGCTCTATTGAAGTCTCTACGCCTTACCTCTAGGTTATATTGGGTATAGCCCAAATGGATGTCCGCCACGTGAACAAAACTCAAAGGCTTCAACTTTCGTTCTTCTCCTTTCCCTTAGCTTTTAGCGATGTTGTTTCTTTTAAGTGTAAGAGGGTAGTTTTTCAGTGTAAGAGGGAAGTTTCCACGTTTACTTCCGCTTGCGATAGACAGCTTCTTGATGAGCATTGTCGTATCTAACATATTCAAAGCCTGCTTCGATAAGTGCGTCTTCTGCTTCTCTCGTCCTCGCTCTTTTAACTCTCCACTCGTCCGATTTGAAGTTTATGAGTTGAGTGTAAATCAACGTGTTATCTATGCTTCTGTGTCCAAGCCTTTCTTTAACGTGGAGAATGTCCTTTGTTCTCGCGTATTCCATAGTTGCGTAGAAATGTCGGAACGTGTGGAAAGTTATGCGGTTGAGTCTAGAGTTTTGTAGTTTGGCAGCAGCTTTCTTTCTTGTGTATGTAAGCGCGCGCGTATGCTACCCCTTGCAACTTACGTGACGCCACGTAGTCTTTAATTTGTGGCGACACAAACTTCTAGCATACTACCCCTTACTAGTCAACTTTCACAGGTCACTTGACCAGTATAAAATGCGCGCGCAGAAGGCAGGAATAATTTAAAAGCAATTGTTCTGAACAACCAGAAACGTTTTTCAGAGAGTTCATACGCGCTTTAGAGTTTCAATCTTGATTTAGTCTTTAAATCGACCAATCGAAACTGAAACAAGCCTCTAACGGAGGATGAAATCGAGGGATTGTGTGCCGTTGGGTTAAATATGAATAAAGCCGTCACTTTTGGTGAAGACACTGTTTCAAGAAGAAAGCGCATAAATTTATAGGTCTTTTCAAATCCACACATCAATATTGTGTCTGATACATTGTCAAATAGAATGGTCATAGGCCTTCTTGTCTTTTTCTTTGAGATTTTGGCAAAGGTGTCTAACAGAACTGAAAGGTCACTCGCAGGGACAAGAACTTCCTTCTTGTTAATCCGCTTAAGAGAGGATATTTTGGTAGTTAAAAAAAAGAACTTAGCATTCTCACCAGAAAACGCTGTATGTAGTGCACTGTTCTTACTCGTGAAGATGAAGAGTGACTCGCCATTAGTTATTGCCTCGGAAACAAGGCTAAAAAGGGCTTTATAATAGCTTGAGGTTGGATCAACTTCTAGAAGTATTTTTCTTCCAACCATTTGCTGGCGAGTCATGCCAGATTGTTCAAGGAATGAATGTCTAGGTGCAGTTGGTTTATCTGCGATCCTCTTGCGTTTGAGTACTATGGCTAAAGGAAGCAAAGCCCCAAGGACCACTAATGTGTAAAAGATCGGCATCCAGTCAAAGGGTTGCGGTGGGGTTTGAATATCAATTTTGACTGTGCCGTAGACATAGGTGTTGTTTGTAATGTTCATTTCACCAGGTATAGTATCGGCTGTTGCTTCAATCGTGTGCGTGCCTGCGGAGACGTTGGTGGTATTCCAGCTGAATTCTATGGTCGTGTTGGCGCTTGAGGCTAAATTTGAGACTGGTTTTCTTCCGATCTGGGTATTGTTGTAGTAGGCGGTCACGTTGAAGTTTTCTGTTGTTCCTCCATCATTTCTAACTGTGACGGTGATCGTGACAACCTCACCAGCATATACACTCGTAGATGACACGGTGACGCCCAATACCGCCACATCAGGTGAAGCCATAGACGCGACCTCATATTTGATCAGGTCTACCTTTAATTCGAACTGTGAATCAGTAGCTTTAACCCCCCTAATCTTCACTTTCCAATAACCAGTATCATTTCTAAAATGAGTTGGGCTGACAGTTACAGTTTGGTTTCCAGTTTCGTCTTCTTCTGGGAGCGCGCTCGAGATGTAACTCAAACATCCGTTTTCATTTGATGAATAGTTGCCAAGTGTGTAATTGTAGAGTTGTAGGGAAACATTCACTGAGCTGGTTGTCCATGCACTGACAATGGTCCAAGTTAGTTGCGACCAGTCTCCCTGGTTGCATGAGCCGGTGAATTCAACTTCCGCTGTGTATTTGTTGGACCAAATGTGCAGCAGCGTTGAATCTATGCTCCAACTGTCTTGAGTATCATCTCCGGTTTCTATTCCTCCTTTGAATCGGATTGTAAATGTTGGCGAGTCTAGAAATGAAGAAATTGAAATATTATTCCATCCATTCGTGAGATTTGTAAAGAGGTTTTGCCATGTTGTACCGTTCCAAGCGTCAACTCGAATGTTTTCGGTTGGAGGTGCGTCGAATGACACGTCGGAAGAAAATGAATAGTTTCCAGAGCCTGAACCGTCATTGTTGTCAAGTCCTATGTCGTCAAAATTGCCATTTAACTTGAAGTAAGACCTGAGGTTGTGCTCAGAACCTGTGAGTTCAACATCATAATCACTCTGAATTTCTGTCAGACTTCTGGATACATTCCAATACCTCAGATCATCTCCATGCCCATCTACCGGCTCACTACCACCGAGACCGTTCATAAAACGGTTTTCTATTGGCGGTGGTGTGGTGCTTGTCCATGTTCCAGTCAGACTGTTCGAATCTATTGTAGGTCCGTTATTTTCATCACCAACATAAAGGAAAAGATTATTGTTGTTTTCGTCCCATACGATAGCAATGAAATACCACGTGTCAGCAGAAAAAGAATAAGCACTGACCATTGAGTCAGCTGCTCCCCAGTCCAAGACAAGATTCGTCCCTGACCAACGAGTTTCCATAGTTCCATCCTGTCCCCAAAATCTACCTTGAACTGATGTATCCATTTTTATCCAGAAAGAAATAGTGCCTGTGGTAGAACCCCAATCGGGAGTTCCATCGCCGATTATCATGTATCCACTTGCGGCATCGAGGGAATGTGTGTTGTTTCCTTTGTAGACATAGATAGCGAGCTCTTCATTTGCTTCGTCGTAGTCTGTGTTTGTCCATTGAATTTCTAAGTCAAGTTCATAGTTATCAGCAGCCGGGGTTTCCTTTTTCACTGTGACCAAGTCAACATAAACGCTTTCACCACTCTCGAGAGCATTTGCAACCCAACGTATTCGGAAGTCTGATATAAAATATTGACTGTCGGTGACCTTCATTTCCCAAAGGTGCCAACCTAGCGAATAACCACCCAAATCTTCGATGTTAACCCACGTGAATCCATTCCAAAACCGAAGCCGAAACTCGTCAACTAGGCCAACAGCTTCTCTAAAATAGAAGCTCACATAAATTGCAGTTGCATCAGAGCAATTCAAATCAGGAGTATCCAAATCTCCAGAGCCTGATCCAAACGCAGGTCCATCAAAATCCGCTGAATAAATTCCATCGTAAGCTTGGCTGCTTTCTCTGTTCCAAGCACCAGTTTCAATCCAGCCTGTTGGTGGCCAAATGCCTTCAAAGGATTCTACGTCAATAAGCGTCGCATTGCTTACACCCTCAGCAGTATTCTCCTCTGCCAACGTATCATAAATTGAGTCTGGACCATATTGTTGTCCTGTGAAATTACCATGTGTTCCCTTATCAGAAGAAAAGTCCATGTTAGATGCGTTGTTGTCTGCTAAATTTGATACATTTGTTCCTGAGAAATAACTTCTAAAACTCATATAGGCAGCATCTTTATAAGATGAATCAGTTATTGCACCAGAAACGTGAGAAGTTTCGCCAAGTAAAGTGTATCCGATCGGATTGTATATGTCTCCGTTTTGTGCAAGGGCCGTTCTCGCGGAAAACAGTTGGATGCCGAAAATGACAAGCAACACTAGTATACGTGTGTATAGAAACGCTTCAGGTTTTCTATTCACAGTAACCTCCTCTTTTTTCTTCAGTCGCCACGGACTTTTGGATTTGTTATCATTTGGATGCAAGCATCGGTTTCTTGACATTTGAAATCAAGCGAGGAGAGGTCAGCGGTCAGCTTTTCTTCCAAGTTCTGCCACTCCATTTTTCTAATCGATTAACTTTGCAGAGTTTGAAGATTTTTCCTACCTCTTTCGCAAATTCAAATTTGTCTGGAATTTCTGTTCGTTCGAGAAGTTGAAGCTTTATGCACAAAATCTCCAAAATCTTCATCTCAATCACCTTTGAGCCAAACCCAAAAATACTCTCTAAACCTTCTGAGAAGCTTTCAAGGCTTTCAATGCTCGATTTAGATTTAATTGAACCATTATTCTCCAGAAAAAAGAAAACTGAGGGGGCAGCTGAGCTACACATGATTGATAAGCCTTCATTAACAGCTTCAACAAGGATTACGTTACTTTTGCATGAGTGTTTCAATTCTATTTCACCGTTACACGTCGTTAAGTTACGTAGGGTGTCAGCGAGATTCCTTCGTCCGAAATTACGATATTGGTATAATTTTGATTGTGATCGGTTCCCCTCATCTTGCGTACTATTGCCCTTTTTCTTATGCCAACGTTATCTTCAATTGTTTCGAACAGAATCAACCCATCAGCTACGAACTCTTCAAATCCGAGTCCCAAATTAAGACTACCCGTCGGAACCTCCACTAGTAGTAGTGTAGTACAGTCGGCTTGGCGCATAATTTTCTCGAATGTGTGGAGAACAACCCTAGCATCGATCTTGTTCTCAAACGCTAGAGCCATCGCCGAAAACGAGTCTACAACCAACCTTTTGCTTTTGATTGAAAGGACTTCTTTGACTAACACATTTAATGTTGCAGTTATCGCAGTTTTCCTTGTTGTCGCAAAGTCTAAAAACTTGAACTTACCCTTCTTCTCTAGCTCAGCAAAATCTAGACCAAATCTCCTCATGTTTTTAATAAAAACATCTTTTCGTTCTGCGAAAGAGACATAGACACCATTCTCACCACACTTGGTTGCACCATGGTAAAGGAACTGAGCTGAAGCGATCGTTTTGCCTGAACCAGGCGATCCAGCCAGAATAGCCATGCTGGCTCTAGGCAACCCCCCTTCGATTAATTCGTCCAAACCCTTTATACCTGTTGGGACCCTATCATTAAATCCTTCAACAGATACAATGCTACTATGCTTGGCTAATTGTTTCATTTCTCGGAACCTCATCACATGCCCCAGGCGATCCAGCCAGAATAGTCATGCTGGCTCTAGGCAACCCCTCTTCGATTAATTCGTCCAAACCCTCTATACCTGTTGGGACCCTATCATTAAATCCTTCAACAGATACAATGCTACTATGCTTGACTAATTGTTTCATTTCTCGGAACCTCATCACAGGTCTACATCATTTCACTTAATAATGTCTTTTCTAGTCATACAAGGTTTATGAAACGAAAAGCTATATCTCAAATACATACTTTGCTGATAATGCCAAGCCCTTGCGCGCGCCTAAAGCCTATTCCTTCTTGCTTCTACCTTTAGTTACGAAATACTCAATAGAATGGCTTCTGGAACTAAAATCTGTTTCACTCTTCTCTCTACTTTGCCATTTGTCGTTGCTTCAAAGTCTCTAAATACCCCCTTCTGAAAAGAGGACACTATGTCTGATGCGTGTCTAACCAGGCCTTGTTGTCTTTGTGGACGAAGAATCACTGGAGCTAATTGGCATTGTCTCCAGTGCAACATCTGTATATGCTTTCTATGCGGAGTCAGCATGAAAGAATATCCTGCGGCTTGTCCAAAATGCAAAAGAAAGCTCTCTTGAATGTATGATTTAGAAGTCTCTTCCACAAGTCATAAAACCTGAAGCAGAATTAGTGTCTTGTAGTCTCCTCTATAGGTAGTGAGTTAGATGGTTGATTCAAGGATTGAGAAACTTGCAAAACTCTGTGTTCATTATAGTGTCGATTTGAAACCTAAAGAAAAAGTGCTTGTGCAAGGAAGCGAATTAGCTTTCCCTTTGATTAACGAGATATACAAAGAATGTTTGTTGAGCGATGCATACCCCTTAATCATAGCAAACCTTGATGTTCACTACACTTTCTACAAATATGCAAAAGAGCACCAACTAGAATTTGTTTCACCTTTCGTAAAGTTCATGGTTGAAAAAATGGATGTCTCAATAGGTGTATGGTGTCAACCAAACCCAAAAGGATTAACAAACATAGACCCCTCAAAAATAAAGACGCATAGAGCTGCCAGAAGAGAGATTACAGAGATCTTTACTAAACGAAGTGCCGAGGGAAAACTCAAATGGACAGGTTTACCCTATCCAATAAATGCTCAAGCACAAGAAGCTGCCATGTCATTTGCAGAATACGAAGACTTCGTTTACAGCAGTTGCCTAGTTGACAAAGAAGACCCAATTGCAGAATGGAAGAAAATTCATCAGCAGCAGGAGAAAATCACAGATTTTCTAAACCAAGCAAATGAGATTCACATAACAGGTGAAGATACTGACCTAGCTTTCAGTGTCGAGGGTAGAAAATGGGAAAACTGTGATGGAAAATATAACATGCCAGATGGTGAAGTGTTCACAGGTCCAATCGAAAATTCAGCCAGTGGCACAATAAGATTCACCTATCCAGGAATCTATTATGGCAGAGAAGTGGAAGACATAACGCTTACATTTAGAGATGGCAAGGTTGTAAAGGCTTCAGCGGCTAAAGGTGATGAACTGCTGCAGCAAATTTTGAAGATTGATGGAGCAGACCGTATCGGAGAAGCCGCCATCGGAACCAATTATGGTATAACAAGATTCACAAAAAACATGCTTTTCGATGAAAAAATTGGTGGAACAATACACATGGCCCTCGGAAACTCGTATCCAGAAACAGGAGGATTGAACAAATCAGCTATCCACTGGGACATCCTAAAAGACATGAAAAAAGATGGAGAAATCTACGCAGATGGTAAACTATTCTATAAAGACGGCAAGTTCCTGATATAACTCTCTTCATTTACATTTCTGCCAGATCGTTTTACGGTTTTCATGATAGCAACACTACTAGCAGTCATAGTCTACAGAAGATAATCTAATAGAACAAGAAGATTTTAATCTCCTTGTGTTTTAAGCACATAAGGCTCAAACAGCAAAACGTATGAAGGTTCTAAACTTTTTGGGCAATGCTCCACCCCTTTAGGTATTACAGCCATTTGTCCCTCACCTAGAGTAATATCAGGTTGATCTTTCAGCTGAATAACGATATTTCCTTTAACTACATAGAAAAGTTCATCTTCATTTGTGTGGTTATGCCAATGGAATTCCCCTTCTAACAATGACAACCTAACAACTTGGTCGTTTACTCGTGCCACATCAACTGGAGACCATGACTTGCCACCTATTTCTTTGATTTTTTCTTTTAAACTGATTACTGAGATCATAGTTATCAATGCCGTAATTCTATTCATCCTTATTTCTACTTTTCCTTTGCTACACAGATAAGAAGAATAGTCTACAGAAGAATAAGAATATCAAGCAAGATGAAGTAAACATCATGCATGCACTAGACTATTTGTCCACTAGTCGTAGAATGAATGCATATAGAAATAGAATTATTGAGGGGTAGCAAAGCCAGCATCCCAGCTCATACTTTGGTAGTCCGAATTCCGAATGTTTGGTTTTGGGCTTGAACCATCACATACACCATTAGAAAAGTGACGAATGAACATGATATTAGTGGGAGAAGCTGCGTACTTTTCCCTTGCCTAAACAGGGTGGCAAAACCAAATCCCAACGTCAAAACTTGCATTAAAAACATTGCGACAAGAACCCATGAAACTCCCAGACTAGAAGGCGTTAGATATGAATATGGCTTCTGCTGCTCAAACCAATGAGTGCTGAAAAAGAGGTTCTCACTTTTCACTACATGACCAAACTTAAGATGCTTAATCGTAGCCTTATGAGACCAATGGGTTACGGAATAAGCATCCTCTGGGATAATCGTACGATGGGGGACTGTAACAAATGGAGACAAGACGGAAACTAGAAACAAACAGCAAGCACAAACATTTACCACTCTACGCAAAGGGACTCGAAACCTTCTTATTTTCGCAATCTTCATCCTTTTCCATATGTAAATGCAGATGAACATATTTAATGCTACATTTTAGAACAAACTGTACTAAGAATAGAACAATTCTCCTTAAATTACTAATGCAACTTGAAACATATATTATTCATGATGACGGATTGTCGATGAGAAGTGAAGCTCCGGTTTCTCAAAAACACCCATCTGCTTCTCAACCAGTTCCAAGGAGAAGAAGAATTAGGCTATACGTTGTTGCTGTAGTTACTGCAATTGCGCGCGCGCATCAAGGAAAAAGAGCGTGTGTACAGATAAAAAGAGGGGAGTTGCGGGTGATATCTCCACTTAGTGGTGGGTTCGAATCCCACCACCGCTCACTTTTTGACGAACGCAACGAGTAAGTGTACCCGCACCTAAGAAGCATGCGAAATGCCCTTAGGAAGATCGAGAAAGAAGCAGGGTCCGCGCATCAGTATCGGGTTATTCCGGTGAAGCGGAGTTTCTGCAGTTTCATTGCAGGTGCCGTGACCTCTTCCACTATTTCACGATGTTTGCCAATCATCGGGATTCCCTTCAGAGCCGATAGCATGCTATCTGTGTAACGTAGGTTCATTACTGGTATTTCACGATGTTTGCCAATCATCGGGATTCCCTTCAGAGCCGATAACATGCTATCTGTGTAACGTAGGTTCATTACTGGTTTGGTGATTTCACCTTTCTCGATGAGAAACGTGCCGTCTCTTGTTAGCCCAGTGAGAATTGCTTTGGTTGGCTCAATCGGATTGGTGTAGTGAAATCTTGTCACAAATATACCATGTTTTGTTTCCTGTACCATTTCCTCCATAGACGAGTTACCAAAAGCTACTAAGACGTTGAAAGGCATAGGTCTATTTACATAAAACCCAAATATCGGAGGCAATGCGTGTCCAGTGCTCTTCTTACCCTCTTCTTTTCCAGCAGTAAAGGAGTCATAACAAATGCTTTCTGCCGAGACTTTGCCGTTCTCAATAAGCTGCATCTTCTTTTTTGGAACACCTTCGCCATCTACTGGAAAGGAATACAGCGTCTTTGCGTCTCTTGGATCGTCTTTTACGTTCAGTTTTTTGTCAAACACCTGTTTGTTCAAGTTATATTTAACGAAGGATTGTCCGTCTTGATAGGTTGTTGCTGAAAAACCAATGTATGCAAGATACATGAGAAGTCCTGCCACAGCTCGGGGCGAAAGAACTACCTCGTATTCTCCAGTGGGAATTTTCTTTGGATTCACGCTTTTTACTGATTTTTCTGCTGCTTGACTACTAATTTTCACGGGATCGATGTCTTTTATCCGCCTAGAATGCTGCTCTGCTGATCCAAACCCCTGCGAATCCTTTGTCTTTGAGATAACGGTTGTCTGCAGGGAGGCTGATGAGATTTTTGCATAAGCCGAAATTCCAAGTGAGTTGGCAACACCGAAAGCGAAAGATCCTGTGAAAAAGGATCCGGCAACTGCGTTGACCAATTGGGATTTTGAGTGTGCTGTTTCGATGGCTTCTTTTACTTTTTCAGCTCTAAAGTCTGGTGTACATTCTGCCGTTTTCTTATCGAATGTTCCTTTTATCAGTGTCCACTTCATTGGCTTGGGGAGGCTTCTAAAGTCTTTATTTGGGGGTGTTACTTTGGCGAATTTGATGGTTTTTTTCATCGCTTCTTCGATTTGTTTTTTCTCAAAGGAATTAACACGTAATGTCCCAATTTTCTTGCCAACAACTACTTTTATCGCCACTCCACCTTTTTTTGAGGCAACGTTCTGATGGATTTGCGAGTTAGCATATCGTGTTAACGCAGAGTCTACGAAAAATGCAGCAGCTTGTGCTTGGTCTACCTTATGCTCTAATGCAAGTTCAATGGTTTTTTCAGCGATTTCTAACAGTCTTTTTGCGGCCATACCCGTTTTCACTCCTTTTTTACTTGATTAGCCCCACTCTGACTTTTCTAAAACGAGCCGTGCCGCAACCATGTCCAACATACATAACTTGTGCAGGCACTCCTTTGCCACAATTAGGTGTTCCCCACATCAACCAATCATCTTTACTTACAGCGTCGCATGAACCCCAAAATTGCGGTGTGATGCCAGTGTATGTTGGATTTCTAATCATTTTTTCCTTGCTCCCTTTTTTGATTACCCAGCCGATTTCGGTGCCAAATTGAAAGTTCAGTCGTTTGTCATCTATGCTCCATGACCTGTTTGTCTGCATCAAAATTCCTTTCTGCGTATCTTCAATAAGTTCTTCTGCTTTCCAGTCGCCTGGCAGCAAGTTGATATTTGTCATTCGAATCAGGGGTATGGCCAAAGGTGAGTCTGCTCGCATGCCACTGCTGCTTTCTTTCAGCTTAAGTAACGCTGCGGTTTCCCGCGAAGACTGATAGCCGACGAATATGCCTTCTTTCACAAGATAGACTTTCTTAGCGGCTGTCCCTTCGTCATCATATCCGAATGTACCCAACCCACCTGGAACCGTTGCGTCAGCAACAATATTGACGTGCTTTGAACCGTATCTTAGTTTGTCCAGTTTGTCAGGTGTGAGGAAGCTTGTCCCTGCGTAGTCGGCTTCCATGCCTAGGGCTCTGTCAAGCTCGGTGGGGTGTCCGCAGCTTTCGTGAATTTGAAGTGCCAGCTGGTCGCTTGGTATGATTAAATCTGTAGTTGTGGAGGGGCATTTTTCTGCTTTAAGTAACTGGACGGCTTCTTTTGCAACTTGTTTTGCGTGTTTAGTTAGGTTCAAAGATTTGAAGAATTCGTATCCACTTGTTGCGAAGTTGCCACGGAACGAACTTGGATAAGAACGACGTTGTACATCGCCATTTTTGATTGCTACACTCATAATGCCTCCGCCGCACCAGTTTATCTGTTGACGAATTTTGGCACCTTCTGTGCTCATGAACATTTTTTTCTCTTGTTTCGACCTGAAGAAGGCGTATGACACTTTGATCAAAGGTGACTGTTTTGCAGCTGTACGTTCTGCGTCCATCAAAATTTCCATTTTTTCTTCTAAAGGAATATTGAACGGGTTTTTCTTCATTGGTGTTGAATACTTGCCTTTTTTGGCTGCGGCTCTATTCAATGATATAGCTTTCTTCTTAACTTTCGCACTGGCTTTTGCAATTGCAACAGCTTTACGAGCCACTTCTGCAACTTCTTTCTTTGTCAAATTTATTGATGCTGCGAATCCCCAAGCACCTTTTATAACAACACGTATTCCGAAGCCTCTCGTCTGTGACAAGTTAGTATCTTCTGGAACACCGTTTTTCACAGTTAAAGTCTCGTCCAAAATCTCTCCGATCCTGACGTCGGCGTATGATGCCCCTGCTTTAACCGCTTCCTCTAAAGCTTTCACTGCAAGGTCGAGTGACATCCTGTTTTCTCCTTATGAATACCGTCTGGTCCATATTCCCTCAAAATATGCATATCTGTGTTGTGGTTAGAGTATTTGTGGCGCAGTTTCACCTAGCTCTCTGGCTTTTAAGCCAACGCTTGGATGCGTGCTACAGTGAAGAGAGAAGAATGGGGAGTATGCGGGAGATGTCTCCACTGCTAATCTAGAAAAGCATTATCGTTGCTTTCTCCGCTTCTACGTTGTCTTTTGTCAAAGCAAAAAGAAAGGGTTATGGCTACCAGCTTTCTCCATAGTTTCCAGCCGCAGCTACTATGTCGAAGATGTCGATGTCTCCGTCACTATCAACGTCATAATTGGCATTGAAGGTAGGGTCACCTTCCTCAGACCCGTAAGCACCTGCCATCGCCACAACGTCAAAAACGTCTATATCTCGGTCTCCATCTACATCGCCTGGAATAGTAACGCAGATTTCCTCATTAGCAACAAGAGTGTTATCAACTGTGTATGCCTCTCCCTCAACCGGTTCTACAAATGACATTATCGTGTAATTGCCTTTACTCTGGCTTGTTGTATTCCAATGAATTGTATAGGAGATGTTAATACCGTTTGAGATGACTAGCTGTGTTGTATCAATTATCGTACCGTTTGCGTAGGTCGTGACATTCAATGTTTCCGGATAATGACCTAAATTCCCAATTGTCACATTGATCTTCGCTGGAAAGCCTTGGCCAACAACCGTCTTAATGATTGAAATGTCATTGACTGCCACATCGTGCTGCATTTCCTGCGGAAGATAAGCAACGTTGTCACCAAATAAGAAGTCTTCACGTATCCCATATTCATCGTAAAGAAGGAGTTCAACATCATACCAGTCTCCATCGTCTCCAACAGGGGCATAAAGGTATAGATTACACCACTCATCCTCGCTGCTGGCAATGGTCCAAGCAACACTAGTGTCAACGGTGCTGTTTGAGGAATCGATAAGGCGACCGTGGACTGTAACATTAAGCGGTTCATCTGTAGTGTCAACATCCAATTGGACGTGAACTGCGTCAAGGTAATCATCAGCGTTGCTGTCAAACAGCGTATAAGAGACATCACTTAAAGATTCTCGTGACCTAGTGCCTGGAGCGTACGTTACAAACAGAGTGTATAAAAAATCGTCCCAGACTGTGTTCACTATCCAATAAAAGTTCTCTAATGAATATGTACGTGTTCTCGAATGGTAGGCATCTTCACTTAAAGGTAAATATATCGATAGTCCATGGTAATGTGGGTGTGCTGAGCCATGCCATTCCTCAATTAGCGCAGCAGTAATGGCGTCCATGACATTCTGTGCAGCCATTTTGACTTGCAGGTCAGGAATGCGTGTATGCACGTTTTGAGCAAAGTGGTAGAGGTCACCTGCATATACAAAATCTCCAGGTGGACCCGCGTAATCAGTAGCGCTTATCGCTGTTAGAACATCATAACAATGAGTGGTTAATGTTTGGCTTAAACGATCAGCTAGATCGTCTACTGCTGGAATTAAGTTATTAGCAACTATCGTTAAATTGAATGCTGACAACGATGCACGCTCACGGAGGGGCTTGTTTTCGTAGCGACGCATGAAATGATAGACCATTTCCTGCGCTAGTGTTGTTGAGTTCATAGCTGGAAATGCAGCAAGTTCAGATAAGATGTCGTCGTAGCGCCAGTCGTCGAAACCTATTTCTTCTGAAGCTACAATCACCTTGGCTCCTTCGCTGAAATGGTAGGCTACTTCTACTGCACCCATAAGACATGCTTCTAAGCCTACTAGGTCAACTATTACTCCAGTGCTCTCGCGTACTGTTTCCATTGCTTCGTAGAGCTCCCGACAACTGAGATAGTCATAGGTGCCTGTCAAATCTTCACAGACTCCTCCATTGTCACCATGATCTGAAAGTATTAGCGCGTACTTCTCTGCTGGATATTCATTTACGCCCCAGATTATGAAATTCACTAAACTCGAAGGGTCGCCCATGTTAATTTCTCCGAGGCTGTAAAGAGCGTTATCGGCTGTCGGAGTCATTCCTGTGGTTATGTAGAATCTCTTGCAGTCTTTCCAATCTCCATAACTCGTGGCATGTCCGTTGATGCGGTCGAATTGTACGATGATATTGATGTCAGCTGTTGAGCCTACTGAAGCCATCATGAGAAAAGCATTGATTTGGCGACCTTCCAGGTCGCAGTCACCGTCTAGGTAGACCATGAAAGTCCATTCTTTTAGACCGCGAGGTAACCTTGGTTGGTGGCGAGTTAAGGCGTTGGCAAAGTTTATTCCACAGAGGATGACCAGGAGGATCAAGATTGTGAGTCCAGCAGTCTTCCTCATGATTTCACCAATAAATTACATTGGAATCCTTCAGTTTAAGGGATTCGGTAGTGTAACGTGTGCGTGATCAAGTCACAATAATTCACATTTGCACATGTGCCTCACACGAAAAAATGGGGTTGTGCGGGAGATATCTCCATTTGCACCTGATTTTAAGTGTAAGAGGGAGGTGAAAATATTTTCTCGCTTGTTGATTTATCGATTTTGCTGAGGTCTTACCAAATCTTTAAATCTATTTTCGTTGATTTTTAGGTAAATCTGGCAACAGTTTCATTTATGGGGGGAGTTACTTGGTGAAAGGGCTTTTTAAAAGAAAAAAGAAGGAAAAACTAGAAGAGATACAACCTGAAAAAGTGGAAATAACAGATTTGGAAAAAATTTGCGCAGACGACAGAGAAGCGTGGACTGCTTTGAGGCATACGATGTTCCTTGATCCACGAAAGATTCAAGCGACGTTGGAAGATGCTGTGAAAAAAGCGGCGGATTTTGAAAAGAAAGGAAATAGTGGATCAGCAAGGGTGTGGTATCATATTGCTGGCGGGCTGGCGCTTTGGAAGGGTGACGCTGCAAAGGTGAAGCAGTATTTTGGCAAGTGTGAGAAGTTGGCTCCTGAAATAAATTATGGGTTGATTATGAGGATTCCTGAGAGAGCGGTGAAGAAGGCTCAAGAATATTACCAAAAATTTTTGAAGTAGAGCTGCCCTGTTTCTAGTGGTTAGGTTTATTAGCTGTATCTAGGTTTTTCTTTGTTGCCGGGGTGGCCGAACGGTTCAGGCGGCAGCCTGCAGAGCTGCTCTATATGGGTTCAATTCCCATCCCCGGCTTTCTGGTTTTGTTGAGTGTGTTTTCTCGGCACAGTGACTAGACCGTCCTATTAGGATCCAAATATGTGTTTGTCGCTGTTAGCAGAGGACTTATGTTGTTTACGATTCTCTTCTTTTTTGATGTGGATAAATGTTTTATGTGGCTTCTGAGTTTGGGGATATTTTCATTGCGGTGAAGGTTCAAATCTCTCCCAACGCACTTGAACAGGTATTATTAAAGCTAAGAAAGAGCCGAATCACGTTACGAGGCTCTGGAATATCCCTAGTTCTTGATTACTAGGATTGGCAAGGTTCAAATTCTTCTTATTCTCATCTAAGTTAGTGGAGAAGCGCTGTGATGAAGACTATGGAATTTATAGACTTGAGAAGCGACACGGTAACCTTGCCCACCAATGAGATGCTAGAGGCGATCAAAGCAGCTGAGCTCGGTGACGATGTCTTTAGAGAAGATTCTACAGTCAACAAGCTTGAGATTATGGCTGCCAAAAAAATGGGCAAAGAAGAAGCACTGCTTGTGGCTAGCGGAACCCAAGCTAACTTGGTCTCTTTGCTGGGTAACACAAAGCGTGGAAACCTCGTAATACTGGAAGCTGAATCCCACATTTACTGGTATGAAGTTGGAGGACTATCCGCGATAGCAAGCTTACTACCTTGGCCAGTAAGAGGCGACCTCGGGGTCTTAGATCCAAAAGATATCGAAGCGGCTATGAGGCCGAAGAACATTCACTTTCCAGAGACGGCATTGATCTGCATCGAGAACACCCATAACAGGTATGGCGGTACAATCACCACCCCTGACCAAATAAAGGCGGTTAGCAAAGTTGCTAAAGCCTTTGGTTTAAAGCTTTACATGGACGGTGCAAGGATTTTCAACGCTGCAGTAGCATTGAAGGTTGACGTAAAGGATTTTACGAAACATGTTGATAATTTGATGTTCTGCCTGTCTAAAGGGTTAAGCTGTCCCATAGGATCGATCGTCGTTGGAACTGACGAGTTCATAGAAAAAGCCCGAAAGAATCGAAAAATCCTCGGCGGAGGAATGCGCCAAGCTGGCATAATAGCAGCCCCTGGAATAGTTGCTCTCGAAAAAATGATTGACAGACTAGAAGAAGACCATGAAAACGCGAGGGCATTGGCTGAGGGATTAGCTCAGATAAATGGTATCTTAGTTGAGCTAGAGAATGTGCAGACAAATATAGTTCACTTCGACGTAAGCGAATTACCAGTCACCTCAGATCAATTCGCTTCAAAACTGAGAGAAAATGGGGTTCTTGCACTACCACGAGACAAGAAACGATTGAGGATGGTCACGCATAGAGGAATCGAAAAGGAAAACGTTGACAAAACACTAAACATAGTCGACAGTATCGTGAAGAAACTGCATGGATAAGCGACAACCCCGTCCTATTATGACTTTTCATACACGCGAGGTCATAAATAGATCTAAGATACCATTTTTCTCTCCTTCGGAAACTGCTCACACTCTCTCTTATCGATTATTTCCCGTAGATGCTGAATAACCATCCAGATTTCATAATAAGTGTTATAGAGAGGTATAGGAGCGATCCTTATGATGTTTGGAGGCCTATAATCAGGGACCACACCTCTGACCCTTAAAGCTTCACTTATCCTCAGGCTTTCTTCGTGTTCAATCGCAACATGTCCACCTCTGCGCTGAGCTTCTCTCGGTGTTCCAATTGTAAAATTATAAGGATACCCAGAGAGAACTTCGTCAACCAAATACATCAGATATGACGTCATCTTCAGAGACTTCTTTCTTATAGCGTCTATCCCAGCTTCGAGAATTATCTCAAGGGAGCCTTCAATCGGTGCTGAACTCAAAATCGCAGGCGATGATATCTGCCATCCTCCTGCACTCTCGGAATGCTCAAAACTGAGAGACATATCGAACTGTTTATCTTTAACCTGTCCAAACCAACCAGCAAGCGCAGGCTCACAGCCAAAGTGCTTCTTGTTCAAGTACAGAAAGGCTGCACCACCAGGTCCCCCGTTCAGGTACTTGTAACTGCACCAAAGGGCAAAATCCACATCCCATTTATCAAAATAATGTTGCACAACACCCACAGAGTGGCAACAATCGAAACCTATTGATATTCCCAACTTATGTGCTTCCTCCGTGAGATATTGCATGTTGAGGAGTTGCCCACTTCGGTATAACACTGAAGGAAGAAAAACCAGTGCAACTTCCTCATCCATCAATTCAACAATTTTCTTCTCGTCCAAAAATCGGTCATCTTCGCTTGGAACAAGGATGAGATTTTCCATGGGACTTAATCCCTTAAGTTCTATTGCACTTCTCAATGCGTATATGTCTGATGGAAAATCAAGTTCATCTGCAAGTATCTTTTTCCTTTTCCCATTAGGCTGATAAAAGGTATTCACAAGTGAGTATATATTAACTGTAGTAGTACCTGTAGCAACGACCTCCTCAGGTTCTGCACCAACAAGTCCTGCGCACATGGCACCCAGTTCCTCAGCAAAATAGAACCATGGACGCTTCGCTTCGAGCCATCCCCTTATACCAAGAGTCTTCCACTCATTTAATACTCGAAAAAGTGAACTCTCAGAATCCTTGGATAAAAGACCGAGAGAATTCCCATCCATATAAATTGCACCTTCAGGACCGTAAAATCTCTGCCGAAACCTTGCAAGAGGATCCTCAGAGTCAAGATCATGTGCATAATCCTCAGTTGTCTTAAACTTACAATTCATTATCGCATCCACCTCTCACTCTGCGACACTAAAATACAACATCTGAACGATATTTCACTTTCGCACCAACAGCACTTCTTTTTTACTTAAAATGTGTGCTAACCTTTTTTGACGAACAAATGTGAATCATCTAAAAAGGGGCAGAGGAATTCCAGCACAGAGCGCACCGCGATTTAAACATGTCAGCACATCTGCCAATGCAAATTGTGGCGATATCTCCACTGTGATGGCTTTTCAGATCCCACCCACCACTATCTTTTTGTAGTTGTGATCGATGCGTACAGTCTCTGAGGAGTGATCAATGACAAAGGAACTAATCAAAACGATTTTCGCTCGACGCAGTATACGCAAATACACTTCTAAACCGGTTAGCCAGAAAGACATTAGAACAATGTTAGAAGCTGCCATGGCGGCCCCTTCAGCTTCAAACCGCAAGCCTTGGCACTTCATCGTAGTAACCAATCGGAAAATGCTGGACAATCTGGCTAGAGTTCATCCCTATGGCAAGATGTTATTCGAAGCGCCCCTCAGCATAGTAGTATGCGGCGACAAAACCACATCACCTCGCTATTGGGTGCAAGATTGCTCCGCAGCTACGGAGAATCTTCTCCTAGCAGCGGCTGCGTTGGGTCTTGGCGCGGTCTGGCTTGGTGTTCATCCTAGGGAAAACCGGCTAGGTCCTATAAGGAAAGTGCTGAATATTCCAGAGACCAGTGTTCCCCTTAACTTGATCTCTATTGGCCATCCGGCTGAAGAGAAAGAACCACGCACACAGTACGACGAACTGCGAGTGCATCATGAACACTGGTAGTATAACTAAAGACAGGGAGTTTGGATGGTGGACTCTGTTGCTCTGACGAATTATGAGGGTGATGTTAGGAAGGCTCTTGAAAGTGGTATTAGACTAATAGGTGGTTTCGGAGTCTTAAAATCACCTCTCATAATAAAGCCTAATATCTGTACACATGTGGACAAGACAGGATTTGCTGTAACCAATGTAGAGGTAGTTGAGGCCTTAGTAAGACTGCTTCTCAAAGAGGATGAGAACCTATTGATTAAGATAGTAGAATCAGACAGTGAATCCAAGTTTGCTGATGAAGCTTTTGAAAAATTCGGGTACAAAAAGTTAGAAGAAAAAATGAAGAGTTCAGGCTTCGACGTATCGCTAGTCAATCTCAGTCGTTCCCCAACTGTCTCGACTAATCTGAAAGGACTTTACTTCAATAATCCTGAACTTCCTAGCATAATCGTAAGACCGAGATACTTCATCTCGCTAGCTGTTGCGAAAACCCACCCTTTAACCTTCGTAACTGGAACCTTGAAGAATCTCTTCGGCCTCCTTCCAAGAAAAGACCAATCATCTTACCATGCCCATATTAATGACGTAATCGTTGACTTAAACAGGCTTGTAAGACCAGACCTGTGCATCGTTGATGCAAGAGTGGGGTTAGAAGGTTGGGCAGGTCCGAAAACAAGGCGTATTAACATGTTTATCATTGGAAAGAAACCAGTGTCCGTGGATGCTACCATGGCTAGAGTTATGGGGTTCGAACCAGAGAAGATTCACCATCTTGCGAAAGCAGAAAAATATGAGCTCGGCACGCTGGATCCGAAGGTTTTAGGGAACAACCTCAAGTCTGCAAAAGTTAAGTTTAAGTCACCACGAGATTTGTCCCCGGACGCCCTTCTTCAATGATTATGCACACGTTGCGTGCTTAGAAAAAACCAGGAGTGTGAGGAGCCCGCTCCATTATAGGAGGGTTAAATCCCACCCTCCGCACCAAGTATGGTAAAAACCTAGTGCGCGCGCGCTAGGCTTTGATGTCGATGCAGGCACACTCTACAAAAACGCCAGCGTAAGTAGAATGAACAACGGCAAAAACCCTATAATTGCAGCTAAACTGGCACCTCGCCATGAAAGCATTTCTGATGTTTGAACGGCGAAAATAACGATTATCAAAGGCCACAAAACTAAGGGAATAACAAAGCCAAAGATCAAGAAAATCACATCAAGCAAAAGCAAATTCTCAATTTGAAGACCAATCTCCAACAAGTCAACGGCGATTGTTATTAATGAAGGTAGAAAAACAAAGCCTAACAAAGATGCTATTCTAGAGGGACTACCTGTTCCACCGAGTTGCCGTGCTGCCACATGCACTAAAACAGACATTATCAACCAGAGGAGCAGCGCTGCAGGGATTATCAGTACTGTCCTAGAAACAAGTTCTAATGGTTCGCCGATGCTAAAAGGAACGAAACGCCAACGTATAGGAACAAAATCTGCTAGAGAAAATACAACAGTCCGAACTATCCATGCAACAGAAATTAATACGACGGAAACCAAAGAAAACAAAATTGATCGATCATAGCTGACTTCTTCGAACGTGCGTCGCGGATGTAAGAACGTTCCGCCGAAGAATCGCCTAAAATGCCCCCAAGAGAAGGCACTCAGGCGTCCGCTTAAGTAGAGATCGATAAAAATCATAAAAAAATAGGGTATAGACAAATACTCTACTGCAATCACGGGATAGTTTAAGAAGAAGGGCTTTAAGATTGTTTCATTAAGTGGATTGAGAGTTGTGTCATTAAGCATAGTTATCAGCAGAAGCATGAAACCAAACGTTACGCTGAAACCGAATTGAACTATAAAACTTCTCTTTTTTAGAAAAATCGCAGGAATCTGCGACCCTCCCAAGAAACTCACTATGGAAAGACCATAAATGAAAATTATTATTTGCTTTACACGGTCATCCGACGGCACAACACCCGAGAGATCCATGATGCTTTCCACAGCACTTGTAAGGAGAATGGAGTAGCAAACAAGCAAAATCCAGCCAACTACAATACACACGTAACTTCTTGTTGAAGGCTTCAAATCTGCATCGATTCTCCTTTGGAGGTTGGAATAAATGTTCCTATTTCCTTAGCAGCGGGTTGATATTAATATTTTATCGGAAGGTCTCATAGTCGCTCTACTGTTAGTTAGCGCAATTTCATGTTGAAACGTGTCTCATATTTTACATCGAATTTTTCTTTGATTCGTGGCTAAGGTACTCACAGTTTTCCTTTAACCTGGAATTTGCGAAGGGCGGCTAGGTAAGCAAATGCACCTACAATGGCAAAAGGCACGCTTGCAAGAAGAATTTTAGCTAGAAAGCCGAGTTCAATAGGAGCACCTGCAAAAGTATACTGGCGAAGGGCTTCGGCAGCTAAACTTAATGGGTTCGCAGCAACAACGATAATTAACGCAGGCGGCAGGTAATTTTGAATAACTTCGATAGGGTAGTACACCGTACTTAGGGTGAGGAGAGCGATTTGCACAATGTTTTGGAAGGCAAAGAAGAATTCTCCATGTGTTGATGCAACTGCGGCAAGTGTAGCTGCGATGCCAGCGAGTCCCATGGCCAAGATGAAAAGGAAAGGCAGCAACATGAAGGCACTCCAGATTGCATGAGCCGGAAGAACGATTAGTGCAATTGCCATTAGAGAACTTGCGTACACTAGGGCAGCTGCGCCTCCAGCGAGCAAATAAGCTATAACTAGACCGTGAGTGCTGATTGGAAGGGACAGTTCATACTGGATTACGCCTTCACGAAGAGCCAGCCAAATTCGTCTGCCTGTGTCCATGGAAGCAGCGAAAAGCCCCATAATTATGACTGCGGGGACAAAGTATACGAAGTAGTCGAAAGTCATCATTCTCTTGTAGACAAGTGCAACGACAAGCATGTCAGAGAGATTAAGACTTAGGAGCACTGCCATGAGCCATTTTGTTCGAAAGAAATAGGAGAAGTCGTTGCGTGCTATAGCAAGAACAACGCGAATCTCACTCATGCACTCTTAACTCCTTCCACGAGTCTCTGAATTAGAATCAAGCCTAAACCTAATGTGCTAACCGATAGGGCTGTCAGTACAGCCACTGCATAATAGGGATTCATGAGAAAACTTGGATCAAATCCTAGGATAAGACGAGTCAAGTCTGATCCGTATGTGAGTGGGCTGAACAGTGCAACTGAGGCGTACTGGGGAGGCAAGAAAATGAAAGGGTATAACACCGTGCTAAAACGAATTATTATGGTGCTTAGGCCTGTGACGATTGCAGTATAAAGGTCAGACGACTTGAAAGCTATGAAAGACAAGCCTAGCATCAAACCTGCTACACCGAAGCCAAGAAAAAACAGGGCTAACACGCAAGCAACTGCAGAAACCCATGTGAGGTTTCCGATGATTAGCAACGTGACGGTCAATGGGACTGCAAGCATTAGTGCAAGCTCTGCTCCGCCTTGCAAGGCAATACTCATGAATAGTTTTGTCCGTGAAATGGGGAGGCTAAGCAGGTAAGGTAATCGTCCTTCATGGGCGTGTTCAACAAAGTGACGCCCTGTGTGGGATGCCATATCAAAAGTTATCATAATCACCAAGCCAACCGCGTAGAATTGAAAATAGTTGTCTATACCTGTAACGAGTTGAGAAATCATTACGCCATATACGCTGACTTGAACAAGGAAAACAGCCCATTCCATGATAATCCAGACAGGCGGCTTAAGTTCCTGTTTTAGATCGAACCAGACAAGGCGAAGTACGTTCCTCATCTACTCTCCTCTTTCAAGACTCTTCCTGTGAAGTGGAGGAAAACATCGTCTAGAGATGGTTCAGTTATTCTTATAGAAAGGATGCGGGCTTTGTTTTGGTAGCATATGTCTGTCATTCTTGGCACCCATGACTCTGCCATTGACACATATGCTTTGAATCGGTTTGCACCTGAGTTGGTTATTTTTACTGTGCCTTCTATTTGGCTTAGGGACTGTTCTATAATTTGGGTATCTGTGGTGTCGATTTCAAGTTCAACTATGTCGCCGCCTATGATGCTGTCCTTCAGTTGTCTAACAGTGTCGCATACAACGAATTTTCCCTCATCAAGTACGGTTACGCGGTCAGCTAAGTATTCAGCTTCGCGGACCTCATTCGTAGCAATGAGTATTGTTGAGCCTTCTTCTCGTAGTTTGAGGATTTGTGCCCAGATTTTACGTTTCCCACGCAGGTCTACTTGACTTGTGGGCTCATCTAGTATGGCGAATTTTGGGCGTTGAACGAAGATTTTGGAGATTTCTAACCGTTTTGCTTGTCCACCTGATAAGTGCATAAAGAGTTTGTTTCGGGCATCCCAAAGTTCCAGGTCTTTGAGGATGTTTTCTATTAAAGTGTCACGTCTTGCTTTTGGAACACCGCAAACGCTTGCGTGGAATCGTAGTATATCAGCGGGTTTGTGGCGCCAGAAACCTCTTGCCTCTTGAAATGCTATGCCTAGAATTTTGCGTACGCTTGTGGATTGACTAGTTACATCTAAATCCATAACTTTTGCTTGCCCAGATGTTGGTTTAAGAACTGTGGCGAGGATGAGAAGGAGGGTTGTCTTCCCTGAGCCGTTGGGTCCGAGGAGTACCATGATTTCATTTTCATCGATGGTGAAATCTAAGTTTTTGAGGGCGTATGTTTTGCCATATTGCTTTGTGAGATTTTTTGTTTCAACGGCGTACATTATAGTATTCCTGCATCAAGGCTACTATGAAAGGTTAAAAAGGTAATATGGGCCTGGAAAATAAACTTGGTGGTTATTTTTTGTGTCGCTTAATTCTCTCTCGTCTTTGTGTTTTTCGGCGCCATTCTCGTTTTTTCTGTGTCTTTATACGCGCTCTGCTGAAGCGGTGATTTGGACTGGCTTCTTCTCGGTATTGATTTATATTTCTGTAAAAGGTTGGATAATCTATTTGATTTTGTTGGAGAGCCGTAATGTTCTGGTTTAGCTGTTTTCTGGTTTCCGAACCTGATATTTTTTCAAAGATGTCAGAGTAGACAAGATAGGCGGCGTGAAATTGAAAGTCAGATGGATTGTCGATTAAGAGTTTTTCTGGAAGGGTTGACGCACTATTGTTAGATTCTTCGGTCATGGTTCTCCAAGCTTTTGTGATAGTTTAGAAGGCTTGCCTTTTATAGATAGCGCTTATTGCTGTAACAACTTGGCGGCCTCCGAGTCTACCCAATTAGAAAACTCAGAAGAATATGAAGACGTTAAACACAAGACCCCGAATACGCTTAGCGTCCATTAACCACCATTTAGAACTAGTAGACAACCTATTTCTCCAGCCACACACGCAAAGATTTGGTGGGGCTGGCCGGATTTGAACCGGTGACCTCTCCCCGAAACCATGTTAATGCATGGTTCCTACGGGTTTCTCTAGCATTCACCGCTCCAGAAATTCGTCATCCCACACGAGCGGTCCGCAAACCCGTTTAAATACTTCTGGAGCCCGTCGTCATACCTGGCTAGACTACAGCCCCACCACAACCACAAACACAACAACAGAAAATATATGCCTTACGTAACTCCACTAAACATTCAACCTCTTAACAAGCCTTTGCTTCTTCTTATGGTTCAATAATTTAATTGTTCTTTCCCTTCGTACTGCCTCCTTACGCGAACTAATCTTCTCAACGTAAACAACTTTCATAGGCTTGTGTATCCGAGTATACCTAGCACCAATCCCCTTCTTGTGTTGTTTAAAACGAGACTCTACATCCTTAGTATATCCGGTATAATAGCTTCCGCCTTCGCAAAGAAGCATGTAGACATAGTAAGCCATCATAACATCAACTGTCCATATGCATGAAAATGCTAAAAACATTTTTTATCAATGTAACCACAAAAAGAAGCCCCATGGGAATAAAATACTACGAAGCCCCTGATGTAAAACAGCTCGTAAATACAATAATAGCAGAACTAAGATTCGTCCACATTAACTCTCAACACATATATTGCTTCAGAAGTAATGGCTCCAAATCAAAACGCACAATAGCCCGAATCCACGGCTTGGAAAAACTCTGGCAAAAAGCTCTTCAAACACACCCACGATATTTAATCGAAGTAATCGCTGAAAGATACGACAAACTCAGCCAAACAGACCGAGAAAAAATCCTAATCCACGAATTACTCCATATACCCAAAGGATTCTCAGGAGGCTTCAGACCACACAAAGGCTACATAAACAAGAAAACTATAAACAGACTCCATGAAACCTTTGAACGTCACAAAAAGACCCACGAAATAATTCACTGAGCGAAAGATTAAAGAACCCAAAAAGCACGCACTATATAGGTTGCCGGCCAAAGGGCGCGGGACCCACCCGATCCCATTCCGAACTCGGAAGTTAAACCGCGCTCCGTTTCAGGTGTTAGTGTGGTCTTCGGCCACGTGAAGCCAGAAAAGCTGGCAGCCCTCTTTCAACCGTCTTGTGAAAACCTAAGACTTATAACCTAGTGAATATAGTCTTCTGAAATTGTGGCGGAATTGATACAACTAGAAACGCTGCCAGCGCAATTACTTCCAGGACAAGATAGCCTAAGCTGGGTATTCCAAGTAATCTTCATGCTTCTCTTCGTAGTCATGATCTTCTACGGACAAAGAATACAAATGTATATCATGATAAGAGAAATCGAAGGCTCCTTGCTCCGCCTTAAATTCATACGAGACGAAGGACGCAAGATCGCGATAAAAACGATAAAAGAAATAGGAAAACCCGAAATAGACCCTACAGAACGAGTTAACCAATTCCTGGAACACGTAACAATTCTGCCCCAAAGCATGGACCCAGCCGGTATCGTATGGAAACTTGAACATGTACTTGACGTACGAGAAACCCGCTTCAAAGACGAAGTCAAATTAATGGCACCAGCAGCAGATGAAACCAACGTAAACAATTTGGAAAACACCTTAGAAGCAGCTGCAGCGTTAAATATAATCTACAAAGTTATACGCCACTTCTATATCTTAGGAAAGAAAACACTCAGCCTTTACATCATTATGCAAATACAAATGATACTCCCATTGATTATGCGAGAGGCAGAAGCCTACGCAAGCGCCCTCAAAGCTTTCTCATACGGTCAACCCATTGGTGATGGCGCCGGTGCCCTCGTTGCAGCTAAGCTAATGCATGGACACAGAAAAAAGAAAATTGAAAAAGATTGCGTTGTAGCCAAAGTTCCGTTAGAAGGACGAACTGCATATGTAATAAAGGCAGAGGGTCCAGGCGGTAATGTGGGAAAGCCCGGAGAAGCAATAAAGAGAGTTATTGAAGAGAATGATGGGAAAATCTCTACGATAATCATGATAGATGCCGCTTTGAAGCTTGAAGGCGAAAAGCTTGCAGATGTAGCTGAAGGAGTAGGAGCAGCTATTGGCGGACCAGGAACGGAACAGTATAAAATCGAAGAAAGCATTCTGAAATATAAAATTCCAATAAACGCGGTAATAATTAAAGAAGACATCGGTGACGCAGTGTCACCAATGAGAAAAGAAATTTTTGACGCAACCGAGGTTGCAGTTGAACGAGTTAAACGTGTAATTAAAGAGAGAACAAAGGAAGGTGACACTGTGATAATTGCTGGAATAGGAAACAGCATTGGGGTGGGGCAGTAAAATGGGTGGAGAAGCAGAAAAGGCTGTAAGAAGATTTTCTTCAATTGTACTTATTGTTATTATTGTTGCGCTAGTCTTATCCTCAACCGCATTATACCAAGCATACGAATTGTTTCTAAGTAATGATCCTACTGCAGGGTATTATTTGCTAATCGGCTTTATTGGAATGGCCCTATCTGCTTACATGCTGATTCAAACTAAAAGGCGAATGAAGAGATTCACTTTAAAAACGCAGCCAATCACTACAACGATAGTTTGTTCCAAATGTGAGTTCAAAAATGTTAGAAACTTCGAACGAGGTGACTATATACTTAAGGAGCTTGGATCATGCACGAAATGCGAGGGAACTATGATGATTTCTGCAATATACCGTGAAGTCAAAGAGAAAAGAAAAGAAGAGAAAATCTTCACCTAAGTCAAAACTATACATCCGCTTTTCACCACCAAAACTGTGTGTTCCGCTTGTGCTACAGGTTTTCCACTGGCTTCAATGAAGATAGGATAAGACATGAGACATCTGGATCGGAGGAGTTCCTGAAATGCAGCTAAGTAGTTTTCTTGGGGCACGACGCTGTTCAACCAGCGTTCCGAAAATGGTAAAGTCTTGAAGTTAGCTTCGATGTAGCTAAGGAGACGTTTTGCGTGTGCATTCTGCAACGACTTGCGTTTCACAAACCTAAAGATTGTTGTTTCATCTCCATCTTTCACTTTACCAGCTGCGTTAGCAACGGTTACGAAGGGTTCGAGTGCTACTACTTCGCCTTCTCTTATTTTAGAGCCTATAATGTGTGAAACATTTGGCAAAGATTTCCCAGTGTGAATTAAATATCGCCCGATTTGATGCCCTGTCAAATTTGATACAGGTTTGCATCCATATGCTTTGATAGCTTTTTGGATTGCTGAGCCTAATTTCGATGTTGATATTCCAGCATAAATCGTCTTGACTGCAACTTTTAGCCCCTCTTGGGCTGCTCGCATAAGGTTTTCATGTTCCGAATTGAAACATATTGTAACCGCAGTGTCTGCAATGTAGCCGTCTAAGTGTGCGCCGATATCTACCTTTACAAGTGAGTTCGGTGGAATTGTGCGTTTGTCGTTGGGTGGTGATGTATAGTGGGCTGCAACCTCATTGATAGAGACGTTGCATGGAAAAGCTAATTGTCCACCTTTCTTGCGAATTAATCCTTCTGCTCTTTCACAAACCTCAATTATAGGCATTCCCACACGCACGAAACGCCTGATTTCCTCTCGTACTTCTCGGGTAATCTTTCCAGCGCCTTGATATTTTTTGAAAACATCTTCTGGAAGACTCATAGTTTATCAGCACCGTTCTTTTTAAATTCAAAGAAAGTTAAAAGACTTTGGAATGGAAGACGTTAGATAATGGCAAAGATTAGGTGGTTGGGGGCACGCAACCTTTGGAATAAGGCTTGCGGAAAAGATTGGCTTCATGGACCCTTGGCTTGATGGCAATCCCAAAGCGGCGAAATGAACTTCGGATGTTAAAGAAGCAAACATTGTCTGTGTGACTCATGATCACATGGACCACGTTGGAAGTGCCTTTGAAATCTGCAAAAAGACAGACGCAACGTTTGTTGGAACACCTGAATTGTGCAGCTACGCAAAGGAAAATGGAGTTGCAGAAGCTAGGGGATTCATAATAAAAAGCACCGCAAACGTGAAGGGAATAGATATGACAATGACTCAAGCTTCCCACACGGCCCTGCGAGGTGTTCCTACAGGTTTTGTTTTAAGGGGGAAGAGATAGCTATCTACCATGCTGTAGGTACAGGGTTTTTTGGGGACATGAGGTTTAGGGAAGAACTCTACGCACCTGACGTAGCTTTGCTTCCTGTAGGTGGATATTACACAATGAATTCTAAGGAAGCAGCCAAGGCAGTGGGCTTGATTAAGTCAGAAGTCGTGATTCCTATGCATCATTAAACCTTTCCAGTGCTCGCCAAGACAGCTGACGAGTTTGTAAAAAAGGTTAGTGAAGAAAGCCCTGAAGTCATTGTATTAGACCTGGGTGAAGTATATTCGTTATAATTCTAGAGAGACGGCTTAATTACTTCATGTGAGAGCATCGCGAATTTGTTTCTGCCAAGATGATAGATGAGTTTTGTCTTCTTGATATCAAATTCCCTTTTGAAGCTATCTTCGTTTACATATGCTTCTACTACTCTGCCAACAAAAATGGTGTGATCGCCTGTTGTAAACGTTTGCTCTAGTTTGCATTCCTGATGAGCGATGTATTCTTCAATTATAGGGGCTTCAACGGTCTTAGCCTGTAAGGGTGTTAGCTTTGCTTCCTTGAACTTATCACAGTTTTCTCCGCTTCGTCTACCGCAAAACAATGTTTCTTGTACGATTTTCATGGTTGGAATATTTACAATGAATTCTCGTGCTTCTCTAATAAGCCCGTGTGAATGGCGAGTTGGCTTGACGCTTATGGCTACAAGAGGTGGATTGATCGATGTTGGCATCACCCATGCCAATGTAATAATGTTTGCTTTTCCGGCCTTACCGATAAAGGTTACTAGCACTGTGTGCATTGGGTGCAAAAATTTGTAGGCGTCAGAAAGCGGGATTTTGACTTTCTTTGTTTCCAAGACAAAAACCTCACATTAGTGTTTTATGAAAAACTCCTCGATTATGTCTTTGGCCTTTTCTCTTTTCTCTTGGTGTTCTATAAGGAATTTTGTTACTCTTTCCGTCAGTAGGGTTTTGCAATCACCACAGATTGTTTCTCCAGATCTGCACTCTATTGCCAACTCGACAAGCCTTTCGTCGCTCCCTTCGAAGAGATAGAGAAAGTATTGGTATATTGTGCAGATGTCGGGTTCGCCGCCGAGCTTTCTCTGTTCTTTAATGGTGGGTTTGCCTCCAGTGAATGCATTCCAGATTTTCTTTTTGATTATTTTTGGAGTGTCAGTTGTGAATATGCATGTTTCTGGTTCTCTTGCACTCATTTTTCCGCCTTTTCCGAGGCCAGGTACGAAGCGGCAGTGGATTTGGGCTGGCTTGTAGTAGCCTAGTTTGGGTGCTACGTCTCGGGTAACGCGCCAGTACGGATCTTGGTCAATGGCGGCTGGAATGAGGCTGGGCACGTTTTCGCCGGTGAGTTTAGCGTGGATAAAACAGGGAACCGATTGGATTGCTGGCCAGAAAATCCATCCAATGTTTGTGTTGTCTTGGAAGCCGAAAACTGCCTTTGCTGTTGAGTAGGTAACGCGTTTGGCGACTTCTAAGGCTATGTCGTAGAGAAGAGCTATGTCTTTGACGTCGAAAATGATGCACGTGCTTTCCGGTTTGAACCCCAGTGCAATGAGGTCTAGCGCGTTATCGTAGGCAAAATTCGCTGTTTCGCCAAGCTTAAGGTCTTGTTCAGTAACGAATTTTTCATCATCAGTCATTTGAAAGTAGAGCATTGTTTTGAATTTGTCTTGGAGATATTTTGTAAAGATCCATGGGACAAGATGGCCTATGTGAACGGGGCCTGAGGGTCCTCTGCCAGTGTATAGAACGAACTTTTTGCCCTTCTCGTAGAGGTCTAATACGACGTCTAGGTCTCGGTGGGAAAAGAACAGTTTTCGTCGTAGCTGCGGGTGGAGTTCTCCCGCGTGTTTCTGGATTCTTTTTAGTAGTTTGTCGGTTATGGGGTGCGTGCCGAATTTGCGAATAAGTTTTTCATAGTCAATTTTGCCTTTTACTTCCCATGGAGTAACGATCATTTTCTCTTCGTTGGACATGGTGGCCATCGCTCGTTCAGAATCTTTTCATTGAGAATTTGGGGATGGTGTATTAAAGTTTGTGTGTAGCTTTTTTAGTTTCTAGATCTTGTTCGTTTCCAAATAAGCTTCTGATAGGCTTCAAGGTTGGGGATTGAGAGTTAGTTTGAATCTAAACTGTGAAGTAGTTAAAGAAATATTGTTTATTGCTACAGAAGATTTAATACAATATCACCGTCATATCCACATCGTAACAGAGGGGATTATGTAAGCATGCCTATAATTATAGCCAATAAACCTCAACTCACTGGCATAATCATTCTTTTTGTCGGTGTAGCCCTCTTAGCGTTCACTTTTATAAACGCCTTTTTGTTTCTTCAGGAACCTTTCAGCATAATTGCTTCTGGAGATTTGGCAAGAGTCTTTGGTGACGCTTTGGCTCCACTCATTCAAGCATGTATACGTCTAATGTATCTAGGCATTATGGGATGGATAGGTTCACTCTTAACTGTAAGAGGAATTCCATTAGTAATACACAAGCATGTTCCTATTGCTGTGCCCGCAGCAGCGACTCAAGCTAAGCCACAGCCCAAATCGCTAAAACAATTAAAGCCACAACTAATGGCAACACCACAACCGCAACCAAAGCCAGCGCCAGCCCCTAAACCGCAGCCAGCTCCTCAAGCCCAAACATACCAATCTACACCACAACCCGCACAAAAAGAACCCCAAGCAGTGCTCATCCCACCAGAAAACCAGCAGGAAGAGTAAGCCCAAATGAACGTGCCATTGCGGGCGCTTAGTTGGGCTGTACGTTTTTTCTGGATAATAGCCCTTGCTTTTGCTGTCACATGCGTCTATTCTGTCACTTTAATTCGGGTAGACTTCGGCGAACCAATTATGAATTCTACAGAAGAAAACTGCACAATAACATTACCAATTGTCTTTGACAACAACGGCTACTACAATATTGCCGGACTGAACATCACTACACTCATCACAGACTATGAAAATAAGCGAATTTCAGAAGCCACCACTTACATAGAACAAGTTCCTCCTCAAAACAGCGCAACCATTTTTCACAATGTTAGTTTCAACCTAAACGAGATAATGATACAAGACCATTATCTCTTTAATGACTCGAACTTCACCCTTTCTGGTTCAATCCAGTTAAATTATGCCAACTTGATACCGTTAGGATTCGAAGTAAACACGACAATACCGTGGGGTGCACCACTTTTCAATTTTACCACTGGTGAGCCTGAATACAACACGTACAACAGTACATATATGAGAGTAAATGTGCCAATCAACTTCGAAAACCATTCACCCTACTTCAACGTAAGTGGGGACATTCTAATCGAAATCTTCAATGATAGACATCAGCTCTTAGGAGAGAGTGCGGTTTCTGTAGATGTTCCATTCAATGACATGTGGTATGGTGAGATTGAAACACTAGTTAATGCAGCGATGGTGACAGAACGAGGGCAAATTCGTATTTACGTTGAAACGGAGATGTTCAGATATGGTCCTATGGTGATAAACCATGGATAAGGTGGAAAAGGGAAAAGACGACAAGTTCACGATGAGGAATTTTCTGTCACGCTTCTCTAAAGCTTTGCTTAAAGTAGCGATTGGCTACATTCTTTTCTTTATCTTTTCAAAGTTAATGATTCCCCTTGAAGGCATCTATAGCTATCAAACAGGCTTGACAACCTTGATTGTGCTATTTCTAGTCTTTACATTCTTTATTGAACTAACTAAAGGCACGATTATTCAACACGTTTTTAGCATAACAAATTCTTTGATGATTGTGTTTTACTTTGTTTGCATTCTAGATACAGGTCTAATTAATGTTACCATAGAGCAGGTTGACCTGATGGTTGACCTGCGCTTCTTTCTCTCTATACTTATTCTGGGCGGTGTTCTGAGCTTTGCAAAGAGCATGTTACAGCTTGTGAATTGGATGAACGAAAGAGAAGAACGATGGTTGAGATATCAAATTAAGTCACTGTAAGAAAGCCCTTCTAAACTTTTTGGGCTAATATTTAGCTGTTCTCTGAGCTTCTCCAACTTGAGCAGGTCTTTTTTCTGTTGCTCTGAATCTTCGGAAGTTACGCATTCAAATTCTATGAAAAAACCTAAGCCTTTGACAGTGTCTAAATGAATCTGAATACCTTCATAAACGTAAATTTCCCTAACTTTATCCACCATAACTTTAACCTTTATGATTCGCTCAAGAATTTGTTTAAAGATTTGAGGCTGAGGAATTTTCAGAATGAAAACAGAACTTCTCTTTGGCTCGGCAACATTTTCTCGTTCATAATAAATCAGTTCAGCGTCAGTTTCGCCCTCCACCTCCCGCAACTTCAACCTACCATTCGGAACCTTGTAATAAGTGTCAATCTGATGAAAAACACCCACTTGCTCAGCGCCATATTGAACAAGGTTGTCTCGAACAAAGGCTAAATCATCTACTTTAGCTTTCAACTCGACCATTCTATGTTGAACTCCTGTGCATTTGGAAGACATATTCTTTCCCCATTAGATTTCTGGCTAGTTACGATTTCTTGATTGCAGTAGTATATATGCTAAAGCGTGTGTCTGCAAGTTTGTGAGCTTAATGACTTCTTTCTAAAGGAAGCACGAAACACATCTATGAAATATTAGTCAAACGTTCATTTCTTTAGCTTCTTCGCCATAACATAAGCATTTTCTCCATCAGCGTAGTACCTACGCGCCGTCCGGACAACTTGAAACCCTAGCTTCTTATACATACTTGCTGCTGGGACGTTGCTAACTCTCACTTCCAAATAACATTCTTTCGCTTTATACAAACGCATATTCTTCATTGCCCCCTTCGTAAGAGCAATGCCTACGCCTTTACGTTGAAATTCCGGTAACACTGCAACGGAAACCACATGACCCTTCTTGGAAATGCTAAATAGGCCAAAACTCGAAAAGCCTGTTTCAATTCTGCACATAATATACCCTACAATGTTGTGCCCCTGCTCAGCCACAATGAAAGTAGCTGGATACCGCTCATAAATGTCCATGAAGAAATAGGTTGAATAGTTCTCAGGTAGGCAAACACGGTTTATCTGAATGACCTTTTCGAGGTCTCCAAGTTCAAACGGTCGCAGTGTGAAAGTTGTCTGCAA
>Ga0209978_10000022_pt1 | contig 70290 bp, 65 predicted proteins | sample BentaG_FD_182805 | JGI IMG/M metagenome (GOLD analysis project Ga0209978, IMG submission 182805) | Deep subsurface microbial communities from South Atlantic Ocean to uncover new lineages of life (NeLLi) - Benguela_00093 metaG (SPAdes)... | ecosystem: Environmental > Aquatic > Marine > Oceanic >... | reverse complement strand
CGCGCAAACTGCCTTATGCATTTCTCTTGGTTCCCTACTACCATACGACATCTAGACTACACCTCCGATTCGCTGAAAGAACTAGTTTCGTCAGAACACTAGTTCTGGAATGCTTACCTTAGAGTTGCTTATAAACTGCGCGCCTTGACACTGCACTTTCATTCGAGGCAAGTCAGCCCTCAGTTCGCAAAATGTGTGTGTGGGGTTCGAATCCCACCCCCCCACACACTTAGTCAAACCAATCAAAGCATTTTAACTAACCAAATATGCGCGCGATTTCTAGGATTTTTAAGTAGTTTAGAAACATAATTTTAGAAACTTGAAGCTGATTAAGCAACCTTTTCAATGATAGCTATGTACCTTGGGCCTTCAGAATTTAAGAATTGACTAACCTTCCATCCTGTTCCTATAAGTAGCATTTTCATTTCTTCTCTAGAAACCATTAGCCAGTCAAACCATCTGGTAACAGCTTTTTCGAATCTCACTCTGATCCTTACTTGGCCACTCATTCTACCTTTCTCTCTGTTTGACTCTTGATATTCTAGGTGTGCTGGATTGTCCGTTCTGTAAGGATCAACGGTTTCAGCAATGATTAAGCCATTATCAGAGGTTATGTTGTGAAACTTCTTGAGCAATCCTTTAGCATTTTTGAGATTGCCGAGTAGACCGAAGTTACCACCCATCATAACGATAGTGTCAAACGAGTTTGTCTTAAAATCTACATCTTCAAATGACATAACCTTCGCTTTCTTCAATCCCCTCAACGTACAGACCTTTACAGCTAGAGGTGAATAGTCAATTCCAAGCGCATCCAAACCTTTCTTCTGCAGATACAATGAGTGCCTGCCTGCTCCACAGCCTATGTCTAAGACTCTTCCTTTCGCAAATTCCATTGCTTTCTGTTCAATAACAGGCCAGTCCTCATAATCTGAGAAATAGACCTTTGGAGTCTTGTGTGCAGAGAAATAGCCATCATCCCTTTCAACAATCTCACAAATCTCCTTACCGTTGTAGTAAGCCCACATCATCTGACCAAAAGCATCTTCTTCAGGTTTCAAGGTCTTGATTTTGCCCATATATAATCGTACGTTAACTGACTGTTTTAAACCCAGATGGTGACGGTTTAAGCCTACTGAATTTTCTCCATCTGAGAACCAATCTGATTGCGTATACGAGTGCTGCTCCAATGAAGCACCAAAAACACAACATGTACACTTCTAATCCCGGCAGAGTACTGCTGCTTAGGAAAGGGTTAAAACCTAGCGGAAAGAACGGTTGGATATCCATGTGCATTCTTGAATCGAGTAGTATATGAATGTAGATGCCTGTTAAGGATGCTAATAGGATGCTCTTGAACGAGAATTTCTGTTCAAGCTTAAAGATGGACAATAAAGGGGAAATGAATTCTCTTATTTTACTCATCAATGCAGCGAGAAGGAACGCAACTATAGTCCCACCGAAAAAAGAGTGGAGGAAACCATGAAGCGGATAGTCCAAGTCAAAGATCATAACCGAAAGCGGTTCCACATCAATGATGATGCTTGCAACTAAGAATGTGGGAAAATCTATGAAACTCAGAAGTAATAGTCCAACCAATAAACCAGGACCAAGATGAAACGGTGTTAACGGCATATAATTGCACCAATTAAGCAATGGAACTTAACTGTTTTTGCTGCCTCTCCTTGATTTTCTGCTTTTCCGCTTACCTAGTTCATCAAGCTTTTTCATCCATGTGCCTCTGACGTACAAAGCCCCGACACCTGGCTCAACAATTGCTTCTATGCCAACCTTCTTATGCTTCCGTTTCTTCCTTGATTTTTTACGAGGCAAATTATTTCATTGAATATAATTAGGAATCGTAATATAAAGAACACTTAAGTTAATCCATGCGCGCGCTGAAAATGCTTTAGTATTGCCTTGAATGTAATAGTGCGGAGATTCTAGTTTGAGGGAATACGATTTAATATCGATAGGTACAGGTTCAGCGATGAGTATTGTGGAATCTATGATACGTGAAAATCCGAAGTTGAAGGTTGCCGTTATAGACAAGGATGAACCTGGCGGTATATGTTTGACTCGGGGTTGTATCCCTTCTAAGCTGTTGCTATATCCCGCTGAGTTGGTTAGAATGATTGATGGGGCAGGGGATTTGGGAATAAAAGTCGACATTAGAAAAGTAGATTTTAAGATGATCATGGAAAGGATGAGGAACATCATAAACAAGGACATAAACATGATACGACAAGGGCTTTCACGTTCAGAAAACGTAGATTACTATCCCACTGTGGCTGAATTTGTTGCACCATACACGCTGAAAGTTGGTGATGAAGCCATAAAGTCAAAGATGATATTCTTGTGCACTGGTTCAAAACCCACAATACCTCCAATAAAAGGGTTGGAGAATGTAAGCTATCATACTAGTGATACAGTCATCAAGATGAGTCAACTACCGAAAAGCATTGCCATAGTAGGGGGAGGATATATAGCCGCTGAATATGGCCATTTCTTTTCAGCAATGGGCTCAGAAGTCACAATAATCGGTAGAAACCCCCAGTTCCTGCCAAAAGAAGAGCCAGAAGTTTCAACACTTGCCAAAAAAGAGTTACAAAAGCACATGACGGTTCTTACTAACCACGAGGTTCGAGAGGCAGAAGAGACATCTACGGGCGAGAAAAGACTCGTTGCTGTTAATAGGGAAAGCGAAGAGAGAGTCGTGATAACTGCGGATGAGTTGCTAATAGCAACCGGAAGAGGACCAAACACAGACGTGCTCCATCCTGAAAAGGGAGGCGTGAAAACAGACAGGAAGGGATGGATTATTGTTAATGAATACTTGGAGACTTCGCAGCCAAATGTATGGGCTCTTGGTGACGCGAATGGCAAGTATCCCTTTAAGCATGTAGCAAACTACGAAGCAAGAGTAGTTTACTATAATGCTGTTCTGAAAGAAGCAGTACAGGTCGATTACCATGCAGTGCCTCACGCTGTTTTCACCCATCCTGAGATTGCAGGCGTCGGACTAGGAGAGAAAGAAGCAATTGAGAAGCATGGTAAGGAAAACGTACTGATTGGATTTCATAGATATCAAGACACCGCCAAAGGAGAAGCCATGAACGTGAAAGACTACTTTGTCAAAGTTATAGTGGAGAAGAATACCATGAAGATCCTCGGGGCACATATAATTGGGCCTTATGCATCTGTTCTCATACAGGAAATCATAAACCTAATGTTTACCTCTGCACAAGGGGCGGAGCCAATAATCAATGGAATGCACATTCACCCTGCTTTGAGTGAGGTTGTTGAGAGAGCCTTTGGTTCTCTGATGACACAAGAGCAGTATCACCACCTAACTGAACATCACCATTGACTATGTTGACTTATTTGGCCTAGTTCAGATCAATTCTATATGAGCAACCTTGCGCTCGCAAACTAATCATCAAAGAAGGAAACTATGCAGTAGACACCTTCACTGTGTTCGTGAGTTCGAATCCAACCTTGCCAGCAACAGACCCAAAAAAAGGGAGGGGGGGAGGGGAGGGGGGGGTCTAGGCATCCCCACAAATCATTGCATTATACACAAAAAATGAGCCATTAGTATTTATGCGTGTGAAACTCTATTCTGCCTCGGTTGTCTGCAAATAGAAGCTTTCAATGACTTTCGTAGGTTCAATTCTTAGGCACTGTATGACTTTGCGGCATCCGAAGCATTCATCTGGAAAAGGACTGCCTTTAAGCAATGTTGTTAGGTAGCCCACGTAATGAGGGCATTCTTTCTCTTCGACTTTGTTCTCTGTTGGGAGTTTGGTTGGTGTTGCAGGTTTTTGAGGTTTTAAGGCATTTCGGGGTTTTCTAGGTGCTTCTTTGGGAGTAATTTTTCTCATATATGTTGATAGCTTTATTTCTCTGGATGGTTTGAGTTTCATAAGAAGTGTGAAATATAGCGTTAAGGTTAGGGTAATTACTGCGAAAAGCACGTAGAAAGCTGCATCGTATGGAAGCATTTTTGTCACCTTTCTTTTGAGGCTTGGTAGTTATAGGTTTAATGATGGTGAAATCCTTAGGGAAAATCTGTATTACAGCCAACATTTAGGTTATTTCAAATGTTATTATGTGTTGAGAGTAGGTTGTTGTACTTGGGGTTAGGATTTCAAGAAATACATAAACATATGATGTTCCAATGCTGTTTGCTTCCACCGTCATGGCTATGTAGATGGTTTCCGAGTCACCTAGATCATACCATGGTCCAGTTTGGTTGATGTAAGCTCCATTCTGGATGTAGATTTGGCGTGAAGTGCCATCTGACGAGTTGTGGAAGTAGATGGTGCAATTTTGCAGTCGGTTGATGTTGGAGTCAGCGTATTTCTTTAGCCTAATCTGCCAAGAATCTGTAACGGTGTTGTTTACTCTGAGGACGTAATCATAATTTTCTCTCCAAAGGTGTAAAAGCGTTGCGTCTATGTTCCAGCTGTCTTGAGTAGTATCGCTGGTTTCATTGCCCCCCTTAAATCTGACTGTAAAGTTTGAAGAAGTCAAATAAGAAGAAACTGAAACGTTGTTCCATCCAGAGTTCAGATATGTAAGGACGTTTTCCCAGTCAGAACCATTCCATGCGTCAACTGTTATGTTTTCTGCACCCATTGTTCCTCCATATATGCAAAGTTCCTCATTGGGTTCATCATAGTCTACGTTTGTCCATTGAACTTCTAAGTCAAGTTCATAATTCTCTGGACTGCCAGTAGTTACCCGACCCCAAACTTCATCAACTGCATAGGTAATGGCATCGTTTCCACCTACCTTTGTTCCAACTTGTCGAATTTCAATGGCTCCTATATCTGTCCAACTCCATGAACCATCATTTGGCTCTGACAAGTCATTGAAACTGATAGTCAGATCTGTGCCGTCGTTTGTAGAATTAATTTCGTAAGTTCCCGTTCCTTGAGTTGAACCAACCCACCACTGAATTGTAAGGTAATCATTGACCAATCCAGTTAAGTCGATTCGTATTCGTAAATCAACATCGATGATTGGTCCAGAACCAGAATTGTTCCAGGGTCTCCAATAAATGTCGTTGTTAATTCTAGCTTGATTTTCTATTGCTGATGTAGAGTTGTCCCAGTCAAAAGCGTTAGCCTCATTGTCCCATCTACTGTTAACGTCTAACCAAAAAAAAGGCTGAATTAGAGCGGTTTGGCCTTCAACGGTAAAGTTGCCTTCTGTCAAAGTGTCATTGATCAAATCTGGACCATATTTCTGCGCTGTGAAATTAGTATGAGTCCCTATGTTTGCACTTAAATCCACATCAGTGTCATTGTTGTCAACAAAATCGTAACCGTAGCCCGATACACTGACTTTTGCACTTGTCGAGTTTGTGTAGATTGTGCTTGTGCCGGCTGTACCGTTTTGAAGAATAACAGGCGGGGAATTAACCGTCGCGTAAGCTTGCATCAACATGGAATAGTATGTGCTTCCCATCACACTCTGCAGCGAGTAACCCAACAAAACGATGACAGTTAAAACTAGCCAAAATAAACGTCGAATCCTTTTATGATCTAGACTTACCTTTACCCTACTCACGGATACTCTCCTCCAAGGATTAGAAAAAAAAAGAGGGGAGATTATTGCTCAATATCAATATTCATCTCGATTGTTGCAGTTTGACCAGATGTCGCAGTCGCGTTTGCCATTGTTTGAACAACGATCGCATATTCTGTGTCTGCACTAACCAGTGTGAAACTGGTTGCTGAAGGCGTGGTCCAGCTAGATCCATCTGACGTATAATTCAATGATATCGTAGTAGAGGTCTGCAACGTAAAGTTAATGTACACAAAGTTTGCAGCACTGCCAGACAGCGAAACAGGCGTTAACCTAACGTTATAGTTCGTACTTGTATGGTTGTTCCTCACCCTGATTGCATCATCGTAAGTCATGGTCATGTTCGGATAAGCGCTGAGCTGAGTTAGCGTTGCACTCTTGTTGTCATTAAAGATGTTTACTCCTGCGCTGGAATTATCTGGACCTAACACAAAGTATACATCGTTTGCGGCAGTAGTGATAGTTGATGTCATTTCCAACGAGTAATAGACGGCTGCGCTTGCAGAGATAACGAGCAAAGACATCAGCGTCAGAATCATCATCTTTACAGACTTGTTAAACACTCGACCCATTCGATCTCACCTCCTTTTCCAATATTTTTTCACGATTTGCGGAGTCACGAACACGGATATTGAAAGCCCGAGAACTATTGCACTGAAAAGCATAGCTATCTGAAAGAGAAACACTGCTGCCATACCCATCGCATAGTTAAAAACGAAAAACCCTGAAATTAGAAACGTCGGAAACGCCACGGCGCCAGAAAAAATCTTCGCAAGAGTCCATTGCTTCTTTATGGCTGCAAGATGTACATTGAGAGCAATAACGCTGGCCAAGGCAACGGCTAGATAGAGGAAACTATACCAGAATCGCATATAACCTCCGGACAAGGTCATAAACTCTCTGCTCAATAGAAGATGGGCATAGCCCAATATTGCCGCTGCCTGAAACAGGTAAGGTATTGTCTTAGGGAAATAATCATCTAGAAGACATGTCAATAGACTCATGGCTACGAAAACGTCGACAGCAACGAAGAGGAAGAACTCTGGTAGCAAAGAGACACTCATTTGATGCCCTCGAATTCAATGTCCAAATCAGAATCGAAGCATTTCCTACTTAAGATATATGAATTGAAAATACGAATCAGTGTTACAATTGCATTTTATTCAGCATATCATGAGGAAGTTTATTACAAAGAGCTTTTCGAGAACACAGTAAAATCCAAGTTTTTTCAATTCATGCGCGCATACGTCTCTATTCTCTTTCTAACTCCTTCGATTTGCATACTCTTTGGCGCGTTTGGTTTGGTCTTTCTAGACCTACTGCAACGGATTGTCGGCATAAATACGCTTTTTAGCTGGATGCTTGTTACTCGTCTTTTTTAACGCGCGATTTGCACTTCTTTGCGTGCGCTTAAGATATTCTATCAACGCGTTTACTGCGTCTACAGTTTCCTCTTCTTCAACAGTCGCAATATATTCGTTCGCAGCTTTAACTAAGTCTCCCCTTTCTTCAGTCGTCAAGATTTGCGCGACTATAACACCTTCAAGCCATTTAGCGGCTGCAACCCGCCTATCCAAGTCTAAGCTTTCGATAACTTGCGCAAATTTCTTCAGAGGTTCCCGACCGCGACTTTCAGTCATGCGCTTTCGTCTTCCTTCAAATCTCTCTCAGAGCGATACCAATTTTAGTCTTGTGGATTCAGAATCAATATACGACCACACTGCCCGTACACATTGAAAAAACTGGGTCTGCGGAGTACATCTCTAATGTGGGGAAGGATTCAAATTCCATTCCACCCGTACTTTTTGGCTTTGTCTTCGTTTTCTACGAGCGAGCGCTAAGATTTAAAAATGGAAGCGAACATTCAAACCTGAGCTTGAGAGAAGTGTTTCAAGTGAAAGAAAGAAAGGTCGCCATAGTTGCTGGAAGTACGAATGGCGGTGCTGGGAGAAGCATTGCTCTAGTTCTCGCGAGGGAAGGCTTCAACATCGTTATTAACAATAGAAAGGATGAAAAAGTAGCCTTAGGACTTGCCTCTCCGAGCTTCTCTCGAAGCTCCATAAGGCTCACATCTTCACCATTAGCATCTTTAAAAACTGTATCCTCTATAAAGAGACGTTGATTCTTAGACCTAAAAACCTCTAAGAGGTCTGAAATTCTGTTAGCCCAATTTTCAACCTTGATGTACTTAACTTGTATAAAGTGAAGTAGACGGAGGAATCGCAACTCGGGTCTAAGTTCTTCAATGCTCCCCACTTCCTCACTGTATAGTTCTCTACGCAGCTGCATTCTTTCTTCCTCTGACAACCATTTATAGATCAAAGAAGAGGCTTCTTCAAAGAAATTGAATTCTTCATTTTCAAGGCTCAATGCTTATCGCACGATGTATCAGAAACTGAATTTTATTAGCTTTTGTGTGTATCAGTTCAGAAAAAGAGTAGGTTTGCGGGTGATAATCCGAAAAAATTCGGAAGTTGATATACTATGCATGCATGCGGAAGCAATAAATATTGGCTTTTTAGTAGTTGAGTGGGTTGGGGAGGAGAGGTTTTACGCATGTATGTGGTTATCTTGATGGAATCTTTCCTTTTGCTTAAGCCTTGACAGAAGTCAGGGAAGCGGGAAGCTGCTTAGCTCAGAATGTAGAGCTGAAAGTGCCCGAGAAAGGAGAAGAAAAAATTGGAAAGAATTAAGAGAACAAGCTTTTCTGTGCTAACTTTGATCCTAACGTTCTCGATGCTAGCAAACATTCCAAGTACATTATCATCGCAAGGACCTAGAACCGAAGATCTCATCATTGACTTCTACAGCGACGTAGTGAGTGCATATGTGGCCTTAAAGGCTGGAAATATCGATTTGCTGGCTTACACGGGCTGGTCGGTGGGACTGCCACTGCATGACGGTAAACAGTTTCATGCAGACCTGTACACGGATGCAATCACAGATCCTAACATAGTGTTGGCTCCGTTAGCGGGAAACGACATTGTCGGGTTTGATTTTAACAACAACTGCACCATCCCGACGTATCCAGGCATCCGGTCACCAATGACTTACAAGTCATTTAGACAGGCACTCGCATTTCTAGTTGACAAAGATTTCATAGTGGACGAGGTCAAAGGGGGATTCGCGTCTAAAATTGATGTGCCCATTCCATATCCACAGTCTGGTTGGTGGAACTCAAACGTCACCGGGGTAAACTATCCCTGTGCTTACAATCCCCTTACAGCAGCATCATACCTTGACACAGACGGATTCGCTCAAGGTACAACTCCGAACCCAGACTACGACCCGGCTTTTCCAGGCTCAGCCGAGTACATTCGAACCTATCCTGCAGGCCACTCCAAGGCTGGACAGGACTTGGACCCGTTGATTTTCCGCGTTAGAAACGACGATATGGCAAGATATCAGAGTGCGTGGCTTCTCATAGGGAACATGAGGAAACATGGCATACCAGTCAATCCAATAGAAGCCGACAAGTCTGTACATTATGTTCCTGTTATGGGGATGCAAGACTTTCACATCTACACCAGCGGGTGGGTGGTCAAAAAGTGGCCGATCTACCTTTACAAGCTCTACCATCGCGACTTCTGGTATCCTTACGGAGCAAACTATGTGACAGGCCTCAACTGTAGCGGCGGATGGAACTATCCCCGTCTGGACGATGAACTGGAGCAAATGTGGTTCAACGAAACATATGCTGGGTCTTTTGATGCGTCTAGAAGAGCCCAGCAAATTATGGTTGATGAGTGTATCTCTGTGTGGCTGTACAGTAGCCAAAGCTATGTTGCCTATAGTAAGAATTTATTAGGCATTGTTAATGTGCAGGGCTACGGACCTATCAACAAGTACACCTTCATGAACGCCTATAAGCCAGGCGGGGGAGCTATCAGAGTCGGACTGGTAAATCCGCCACTTAGTCTCAACGTCATGTACTCGGACTGGATCTACGATTGGATAGGTCTAGATAGAATCTACGACCACCTGATGAATGAGGCTCCATATGACTTGTCAGTAGATCAGCCTTGGGTAGCTCAAGACTGGTACATTGACACTTGGGTAGACCCACAAGACGGAAAGACAAAGACAAGGGTTACTTACTGGCTTAGGGATAACGTGTCTTGGGTTGAGCCTGTAACGGGCAATATGGGTACGCAGCTCACCGCCCACGACGTTGAGTTCTCCATATGGTACAACTACGCACACAACGACGCGTGGCACTATAACGATGTAGCTGACGTTCACCACACCAGAATCGTTGACAACTTAAGCATTGAAGTATACTTTGACGTTCTCACTTACTGGGGAGTCTACTGGATAGGAGAGCAGCTGCCCCTCATACCAAAAAATCTGTGGCTTGCAAACTTCTGTGTAGAGAGAGAGGCAATAGTGATTCTAGACAGAGACTACATGCCGTGCGAAAAATTCATGTTCACAGAAGATGCCGTGGTTCAAACAACCGAGGCATTCTTGGATGGCGTACCCCTGATGGAGGGTGTAGATTATAACATAGTGGCTAAGAATGGTTTCCACAACTGGTTCCACTGGCTAATCCCCGCATACACTGGTCAAAACCTAACCGTCCGGTACTGGACACCGTTCATGGATCCACACGGATATACGCCGGGAAACTATCCATGGGATGATAAACTCGAGGGCAGTGGCATGTACTATGTGACTGCACACACTCCTGGAGTGGGCGGCAGCCTAACGTTGAAGCGGAACCCCCACTATTGGTTGGAAACTCCAGTACTTGGTGACATCGACTTCCGCTGGCACTGGGACGGATATGACGAGACGCGAAGGATAGACGCCAACCGTGCACCCCACCATGGATGCTACAAAGTCGACAATTTAGACCTTGGCATTGTAACTGGAGCATTGGGCAGCCAGGGAACAGGCGTGCCTGATCCTAACTGGTTCCCAGGAGCAGACCTTGCACTGCCAGGTGGAGTTATCGACATTTTCGACCAAGCCACAGTCGCGAATAGTCTCAATCAACATTGGGGGTGCACAGGCCCGCCACCACCACCGCCACAACCGCCAATGTTTTGGAAAGCCAACTTCACCGATTATGCTCCCAGTGGAATGCCAGACTTTGATCAGAGGCAAGATGCTTGGTGGCCTCCTTGGGATCCTTCCTTCAATTGGAGTTGGTGCGCACCAACAGCTGTAGCGAATTCATTATGGTGGTACGACTCCAAATACGAAAACAACACGATACCTCCACCGACAAACATTGACAACTTCCCCCTAGTCGGGAATTACGGACCTTGGGACGACCATGATCCACAGAACGTTCAGCCGTTCATCGAACACCTAGCCTATTTAATGGACACAGACACCCAACGAACATGGACCCAAACCCATCGTGGTACGAAGGTCAACGACATGGAAACTGGACTCGCTCAATACCTATCTTGGACCGGAGTTAATCCACAAGGAGACGTGAATGGCGACGGGATCGTGGATCAAACAGATTACAGTATAGTGTTGGCGGCACTGGGGTCTAACGTAACAACACCAGGCTGGAATATGGCTGCAGACATCTGGCCAGTGACGACAGGATGGCCGAATCGAAACATGGCCGACAACTATGTTGACAACAATGACTTGAATCTTGTGACTGCAAACATGAACAAAACAGGTATGTTCTACGAAATCACGGTGCCGATGCCAGACTTCTACTTTATTGAGGAAGAGGTTGAGAGGAGTGAAGATGTCGTTCTTTCACTTGGCTTCTACTATAAATGGGATGGCAATTATTCCAGAGTGATTGAGGTTGTAATAGATGGCAATGAATACAACTTTCCGCATGGGCACGCTGTAACAGTGGCCGGCGTAAACTCAACCACTATGCAGATCGCCATCAGCGACCCCGGCATAGACGCCTTCGAAAGGGGCTTGACCCTCGGCCGTTCACCTGTTTCCCACACACACCCAGGCGTACCAACTGAGCCACCATATACCTTGCACAACAACGCCAGCCTTGTCTCCCACGACATATACAACGTCACCTTCAATCCAAATATGAGCATGTGGGAACTCGTAGGATACCCAGCACAAGGGGTGCACGCTCTAATAGAAAACGCAGTCATAACGTCACCACTAGAAAACCACGACGTTGCCATCACTAATCTAACTCTTGGAAAAACAGTTGTGGGCCAAAACTATCCGGTGGATATCAACGTGACTGTGGCCAACGAAGGTGTCTTCACTGAAACTTTCAACGTGACCACCTACCATCACTACCATAACGCACCAGTCTTCTCCGAAGGCTTTGAGTTTGGAACCTTTGCTGGCTGGGATTTCTACTATTCAACAAATGGTGCACAAAACGGAAGCATCTCTCCTGGAACTTGGAACTCCAGCATAGTAACTGGTGCAAGCGCTTTGTCGGGAAACTACAGCGCAAGGCTCTTTGCAGACGCTAACGTGCACGCCACTCCTTATCGGGTTGATGCAGCCATAAATCGAACTATCAATAGGGCTGGCGCCTTAATCCTCCGTGCAACCTTGAAATTTAACGACATACAGGGAAGGAATGGGATAGGCGATTCTTATTTCGCAATAGGCGTCTTTAACGCTCTAAACACATCTAAGCGCGTGTTCTACGGGTTCTGCACGACAGGGGACTACGGAGACATAAGGTACACGGTTAGCGCCGGGCAATTGGTGAATTTTGAGAGAAACATAGTCACAGACTACTTTAACAAGTATAATGAAAGCCTTCCAGACCTGACCATGCTACGCTTCCACTCATCTGCAGACTATGCAGAAGGAGTTGGACAGAGAAGAACTACAGACGTGATCATCGACGACATTCTTGTCGTTGGCCCCCCCACCCCTATCGAAACAAGAACAGTTACTCTGACGAGCGGAAATTCCACTGTCATCACCTTCACATGGAACACTACAGGCGTAGCCAAAGGCAACTACACCATAAGCGCCTACGCTTGGCCGGTTCCAGGTGAAACCGACATTGCTGACAACTCGATGGTCGACGGCTGGGTCTTCATAACTATTCCTGGCGATGTTGACGGAGACAGGGACGTGGACATTTACGACATCGTTCGCATGGCTAGTATCTACGGCGTGGCAAAACCAGACCCACGGTACGACCCTAACTGCGACATGGACTGTGACGGAGACATAGACATCTACGACATAGTCATAGCAGCTGGAAACTACGGAAAGAGCTGGTAGTTATAAACCTTCAATCCCCCTTTTTTTCTGTGTTCATGTGCAAGCAGATCTAAATCTTTTCTGATGATTCTATTTCAGGGGAAGCAGGTCTGACACTCTCACCTTGTAAGGGTGATTTAGCGAATCAACGATAACCCATGTATCTTTGTTGAAACCATAAATAACTTCGCGGCATCGTCCGCAGGGACTGAGCAGAACATATTCCCCTTTTCCATTCCCCCAAATCGCCACAATGGTCTCAAACTCTCTATGTCCATGGGATAAAATAATAGAATCTACTTCACTGAAATTCAAACCCATTCGCTTTGCATTAGTTACAACTCCTTCAGGACTAGTCCGGCGTCAAATAAAACGCTGTACCGCCTTCATCATTGTGAACACGAATCAACATCGATAAACCGTGTTCAGCTAAAGGAAGATGGAAGTGTTCTGCAACCCATTTTTCATCCCTACGTTCTTTTACCCACCCTCTGAACCTGTTGAACCTCTTCCTTACGAATCGTTGATATAAAATCTATCGAGTTGTCCATTAAGCTTAGTACCTCTGCTCTGCCAACCTCTTTAAGTTCAACACTCTGCACAGCCAATTTTAAAACACTCTGACATATCCCAAAACTATATGCATATAATCACATAAAAAATACATTGACAGTTTTCCTTTGAAGTCTATAGTAAAAGAGATGTTTTATTAGCTCACGAATTAATGCTAATAGGCGACACAGCATGATTCTTGTATGGATTCTTACTGCAACGTTTCTGGTTAGCATCGTTTCACTGATTGGAATATTATTCTTAACCGTGAAAGATAAAATTCTGAAGAAAACTCTTCTCGTGTTGATTAGTCTTGCATCTGGAACTTTGTTGGGAGGAGCTTTTTTTCATTTAATCCCGGAATCTTTTTCCACACTTGATGAAAGCATTTTCATCACGGTTGTTCTTGGCATCGTGGGTTTCTTTCTCCTTGAAAGAACCTTGTGGCGTCACTGCCATGAAAGAGAATGTCCAGTTCATCCCTTCGCTTACCTGAACCTTTTGGGCGATGGGATTCACAACTTCATTGATGGTATAATCATAGCTGCAAGCTTTCTCTCTGCTGAATCCCTTGGCATAATCACTACTGTAGCGGTTATAATGCATGAAGTACCCCAAGAACTTGGTGACTTTGGCGTGCTTATCTACGGAGGATTCAGTAAGACAAAAGCTCTTCTTTTCAATCTTCTAAGTGCGATATTTGCTATAGTTGGAGCTTTGGCTACCTACTTTTTTATTTCGTACCTCCCGAGCATAAGCTATATTCTTGCCTTTGCAGCGGGTGGCTTTATTTACATAGCGATGACAGATCTTATCCCTGAACTGCACAAAGAAACTAACACTAAGAATTCTATTATTGAAATAATATTTTTTCTGTTGGGCATTTTTTTGATGCAGCTTTTAAAGGTTTAAAGAGCTCTCCGAAACTGGAATTCTCTGTAGCAAAGCTTTTCAGAGTCTTTCGCTTGTCAATTGAGAAAGGTAGAGCCCCATGGCAAAAACATTCCAGCGAACGAGGAGTCTACTTCAACAAGCTTTCCCGTTCCACACCTTAGACAGAACCCTAAAAATATTATTCATCTCAAACATCTTCGCCTCCTTCGCGACGGACTCACCATCTACCTTCTTCCCCTATTCATAAGAAACTTAAGCGCAACACCTGAAAACGTTGGTTTTCTATACTCCATCTTGACAATAGCATCTGCAATCACAATAATTCCTGGAGGTTATCTGGCAGATAAATACGATCGAAAGAAGATTTTAGTACTAGCTTGGGCAATATGGGTACCCGTACCGCTCTTATTTGCGTTTGCAACAAATTGGACACAACTTCCCCCAGCAATGTTTCTCTATGGAATCCTATTTTCAGGACCAGCTTCAAGCGCTTACATTGTAGGACGTGCGCAGAAAAGCAAGATGGCATCAACATTCACACTGCTTGTTTCAGCCTGGGGTATAGGTTAAACGTTTGCACCCACGGTAGCGGGTTATTTGGCTGAGACAGCTGGGATGCAGATGATTTTCTTTCTCTCAACCATATTTTACTCCATCACTATGGTTGCAACTTCACGAATTAGTAGCCAACTTCCAAGAAAGACCGAGTCTACTGTTGAGATTGGAATAACCACCTCTAGCACAGTAACTTTCAATCGTTGGAGAATATTCTTTCTTTCTGCACTCTTTGCAGCTGTAATATTCTTTCTTTCTCTCGTATTTCCCTTGGTGCCACAGTTTCTAGAAGACGTGTACAAATACAATGCTGTTCAGATCGGAATTTTAGGTTCATTCACTTACTTTGGAGAGTCCACCTTGTCGCTACTTGTGGGAAAAATCGGTGACAAATATGGAAAGACAGCATCGATTTCTCTTTCGATGATTTTTGTAGCCTTTGCGTTAAGCATCTTCATTTCAGTGAACAACTTCGCTACCCTTATGATTGCTATGTTTCTACGTGGCGCATCTTTTCCCATGTGGGCTTTCATTGGCGCTACCGTGGGGGCTATCGCTCCGCCTGACTCGCGAGCTAGATGGATTTCAGTTGTTCAGACAACGACTCAGGTGGTGAGTATCTCAGCGCCTTATGTAGGTGGCATATTATATACTAGCTCGCCGCAAACGCCTTTTTTAATAATTATTGCAGCCTCTCTACTGCTCGCTTTCTTAGCCCAGATTAAACCATTCAAAGAATAATGTCTTGCTACGCTGTGTACACTATAGAAAAAGGGGAAACTCAAACTATCTGTGAAAATCAAGTTTACATGTGAAATCACTGAGCCGTTGCTGTCGAGAACGCCTTAGATATCTTTTGCAGCTCCCGAGTGACCGATGATAGGAATCTAATCCTATCTTCGACTCTTTGCCTGTAAGCATCAGAGAGTTGCTTGAACTTCGGCATCACATCTTTGATAACACTGATCATAAGATCACGATTCGCCTCTTCACTCAAGTCCGTTAATTCCATTTTCCCATCCCCATGTAAAATTATGAGATGGCCAGTGGGATCTATGTTTGCCTGAACCACATTCCCCATTCCTTCCGGAAGTGCTGTTGGGGAAATTGGCATCATTGCTGCGAGTGGTTGCATAAGTTTTGACAATGATTCGAAGAATACCGCTACGAGCCTTTTCTCTTCAGAAGCTAATTCGCAGATTTGACCAATATCATCTTGTACACTTTTTAATGAATCAAGGAGTTCCTGAAGGGATATTTGAACCTGCTTAGTCTTCTTCTGTTCTTCTTGGAACGGTAATTGTGCTATTTCTTGTGGTGGACTACCTTCTTGACTCATAAGGAGCATTTCCTTACTTAGCTTCTCACGGGTAGCTTGCTAAAAGCCCTTGTATGTTGCGTCTCTTTACATACACTAATTATTTAAGAGATCTCAAACTGAACGCGTTTAAGGTATGTTGTTCGAAGTTTGAGATAAGAATAGCGTATCGCAAGTCGTAGTACGTAATATTTATATCCCGTCTGCCATCTCTATATATCATTGAGGCGAAGCTGTTTTGGGTTATGGACACCAAGGTCTAAGAAAGGCAGAGGAAACTAGCCGAATTCAAAGAGTTACCTCTATTCGACGGGGCAACTACAAAATAACAGTGTCCATAAACAAAGAACGCTCCATGTCCCAGTCTCCCCTTTACCACAAATATGAAATCCAAAAATATAACCTTCATCCCAACTATAGCTTTGCTCATCTTGCTGACATGATTCCTAAGAACACTCCTGAATTCATTGACAGTGGACAACGCTACGTGGAACGCATCGTCCGTGCACTCTACTACTTCAAACAATGCTCTCTCATAGGACCATCTGGAACTGGAAAAACTCACATCGTTTATCTAGTGGCAGAACTCTGCGGATTGCCAGTTTGGGAAGTCAACTGCGGCCTTCAAACATCTTCATATGACTTAATTGGGCGTTTTATTGGCCTTGGAAAAGAGAACTGGATCGACGGAATGGTTACTAGATGGCTAAGAGCGGGGGGAATAATGTACCTCGACGAGGCCAACATGATGAAGCAAGATGTTGCTACACGGCTTAATCCAGTTCTTGACACTCGAGGTCATCTTGTGCTGAACGAGAAAGACAACGAAGTTGTGGACAGACACAAATATGGATACTTAATCATCAGCATGAACCCTTATTCAGCAGAGTTTGCAGGAACCAAACCGTTGAACGCGGCTATGAGAAGACGCTTGGCTGTGTGGATAAACTTCGGCTATACAAGCGTTGGCGGCAAAATTTCACCTCTGGAAGTAAATATGCTTTTGAAACGCTCTAAAATTAGCGAAGATACGGCTTATAAAATCGTTCAAGTTGGCGCCGAGTTACGTAGACAATACAAGGCAGGAGACGTCCCTTACGGACCATCTCTAGGTGATCTGATAAACTGGGCTACTCTCATTTACGACGGCAACACTCCTAATGTAGCTGCTGAAGAAACCATAATTGCATTGACCAGTGATAATACTGAAGTGCAAGACGATATTAGAAGAGTCATCGAATCAGTTTTTCCTAAACCAAAATGATTTAGAATTATATCCCAACATGCGGTAATCTTCATGGGGTTCCTCGATTATGCCTGGGGCGTCTCCCTTCAAAAAGATAACAAGAAAACAAGAATCAACTTAGACTCAAAACTTCAGCAACCAACTCTCACTTGGGATGACGCCGGCTTCAACATAGTTTTGCCCGCACCTTCTATATCAGAAGATGGACACATATCTTTCTTAGGATACGAATTTCAAGAAAACTCTGGAAAAGTCAAAGTTGGAAGATTATTCAGAGCCTGTGTTTCCCATTTGACTGTCCATACTTTACTGCCAATTGACGATGAAAATGCAGTTGCATCAACATCAAAACGCACACTCGTCGAATCTTTCTCCGAAACTCTAGTCCATGATGCTTACGTCAACGCCTATATTTCAGCAAGGCATCAAGACAAGCTCGTCGACTTGGCTTTCGCAAATTCTTTTGCCTTTACAAAAGTGAAGTCTGCTGAAAGAATCTTCAATTCAGCCACTCGAATAATGGCAGCTTTGCTGTCAAAGATTAACATGGGCATTATAAAAGGGATACTCTGTCCAGAAGAAGAAGACACTGTCAACCAGTTGACTACCAGACTGAGTTCGCTCGAAGAAAAAATTGCTGTATCGTTGGCTGGAAAAGAAGCTAAAATCAGCGAAGCTTTTAACGAAACTGCAAATGACATAACCCAGATTCTCGAATCCCATGGACCTATCTTGGAAGCTCCTTCTCTACCACATACTGAACAAATTGGCCCATGCACTGTGTTCTCTCAACACGAGATACCATATGAGATTAAAATTGAACAAATCTTCAAAAATTCTCTGGAAACTTTAGGAGGAATACATCTATCCAAAGGACCAATTGAGTCATACTGGAAAAAAGAAACAAACGCAGAGGCTCTGCAAGCTTTCGACTCGTGGGTGCATCAAAAAACTCGAGAACAGAAAATACTGGCGAGAATCGAGAAATACATACTGGGGACGAGATTCAAATCTGTCAGTTTTCCAAATGAAGATTATACCCAATATCTGAGGGCTAGAATTCTTCTTAAGGGGGGGAGTCGACGACTCTTGGACAGTCTTAGAGTTGCCATGGACGCTCTAGACGAAGACCCTAGAAAAGAACAAGGACAATTAGACCTCACTGAAGTTATCCAAAAGATTGCAAGCAGGAGTCCGAGAACAGACGTTTTCATGGAGAATGAATATTTGAGCAGAAGTTTTGCTTGGGGAATTCTCTTTGACGTAAGTGCAAGCATGAAAATTAAGGGCGAGCTTGGTCGAGCACTGGCTATGTGCGTTGCGGAAGCTACAAAAGAACTCCTGATGGACCCAAATTCCTGGTCTTTCTTTGCCTTCAGCGATCGTTTCTACATATTAAAGGATTCTTCAGAGGCGTATTCTCGCAGAGTACGCGCAAGAATTGGGGGACTAAAATTCAGTGGCTTAACGTACATGCCTGATGCTATTCAAGTTGCAGGAGAAATCCTTGCGCATAGATTTGACGAGCAAAGATTCTTGATAGTTTTCTCTGATGGATGGCCATACGGTTATCCGAACATATCAAGTGTACTGTCAGAAAGCATCAGCTCACTAGAGAAGAAAGGCGTAATAGTAATCGGAGTTGGCTTGGAAAGCGAAAGAATGAAGAACTTCTTCAAAATAAGTAGCGCTGTCTACAGCCAAAAAGACCTCATAAAGAAATTCTCAAAAATTTACATGAAAGCCTCAGCAGCTGCACTCGAAACCTAGAAGAAATTTACGTTTCTGGAGCTTGCTCCTCTCTATTCCGCTGCGTTAAATTACTTTGTTGAGCTTCTGCAGTAGCTCCAACTTTTTGCTCTTTTATAGGTGTTGTCGTCTCTTCTCGTGGCACCATAGCCGGCTGTGCAGCTGTCCTTTCTTGCGGTGCCGTGTTTGTCGGGGGCTGCTGCAAAGTCCTCTCATCTCTTGGCGCCGCGACTACTGTCTGCATAGTTTTCTCTTCTGTAGCTGTATTGGCTGCAATACTTGCACTGATCTGTGCTATAGACATTGGCTGTTGACTCGAATGAAGCAAATTTGATGGGGGATAAGGTGCATCAATCAAAGTGGCTAACAAATACATAGACATGAAGACATTTTGGTACACTCTTTGAAACACGAAGGGAATCTGTGTCTCAGGATTTACTTCTAGCATTTTTTTGATTTCTTCATCTTTGCCCTCAAGCATAGCTACCCCGTCCACTTCATACTTCACTATGCTTGGTTTAGTCCCTACTTTTAAGGCAAAAGTCACACTAATCTGCCCAATTCGCCGCTCACTCTCTTCCATTCGCGCATTGACGTCAAAGCTGACTATCTCTCCACTTCCGACGTTCTCCGCCAGTCTAACCCCTAGCAAACTGTGAATTTTTACTCTGACTGCAACAGCTAGCGAACTATTTGACGGGCAAATATTCAATACCCCATTATTCAGTGGATTTTATAGATACTCAGTAAACAATCACCATTGGCCCTCAACAGTTTTTACTTTGTGTGTAAATTTCTGCTACACACAAAGCAGCTCGATAATTTAACCTTCTACGTCTCTTTCAGGATAGAAAAATCAGCTATATATTGAAACTTCTTTTCAAATTCCTGGTCTTCCTTGTGGCGGAGAACGATTTTCTCTGGAACGCCATTACAAATGTAAACTATGTATATTATGCCTTTGCCAAGTCTGGATTTTTCCAGCTCTATTATAGAGTCCCTTACCTTTTCTAGTCGCCCTATTTTTCCATTGATTTCTTCTATAGCCTCAAAGAGAATCTCAGCTTCACTCTGCTCAGATGCACTGAGAACGATTTCCCTGAACTGAATCCAACCATGAGTTGACGATTTTGTCTTTTTTGATTTGCCTTTCTTTTTTGTTGTCTTAGCTTTTCCTTTCGGTTTCGCCTTTTGCAGTGCCGCCATTTTTTTAGCCCATTCTTTGTTTTCCTGCACGGCTTCTGAATCACGCAGGAAAGAGCCAAGCCATTGGCTGTATTCTTCTGCCATTAATTTGTATTGCTCTATGTCTTTTTCTAGAAATTCGTTTATTTCTTTTATTGAATAGAAACTGCGTATCTCTGTAACAACATTTCTCAACTTCTACACCAAAAACGTAGTTAAGAGTTTCTAGCCCTCGCTTGCTATCACAGGGTTTCTTATTTCTTCATCTTGAAGCATTTCAGAGGGTTCTTTCTCGTCTGGCGAGACCGCTTTTTGCAGATTTTTTAGTTCGTGTTTGATTTTCTCTAGAAGGTTAACTCTCTGGCTTATGTTCTTTCGGTAGGTTTTGATTGCTTTTTCAAGCTCTGGAATGATGACCATCATGACTGCCAAGATCGTGTCTGGGGGATAATCTTCCAGAAGTTTCGAGTCCACGTTATCGTCGTTTCTAGTTATCGTTAAGTATCCTTCCTTGTTAAATTTGATTTGTCTGGCTCCCCTTAGCTTTGATATGCAATCTGGATGGATGTTAAAGGAAATCTTAAGATTTTTCAGGATTTGAGTTAAAAGACTGCAGAGTTCTTTTATCAGTTTTTTCTCCTCCAAAACGAAATCAGTTAGCTGTGAAGTCTCTTCACTTATTGCTTTCATAAACTCGTTAAACTTGCTCCTAATCTCTTCATGCTTTTCTTTTGTGTCCATGCTTTCTTCTACCTCTGCTGCTTCGTTTTGTGGTTGGCTTGTATATGGAAAATAAGCATCGTCTTGAGGAAGTGGCTGCCATGGAACATTTTCACTTTGGCTTTCTTGCGATTTCTCTTCCAGTTCTTCTGCCATTCAATCATCCACCTATGAACGTGTACAGTTTTCTACAACGTTTTAGTAAAATAAGAGAATTTGTATGTGACAAAGCATTACACACCAAAAGCCCTTGCCAATAATCCGCTAAAAAGTCCGCTTACTCTCTTTAGATTCAGAAAAATCATAAAAGCAATAGTAAAATGTGGGTGTTTGCAGAGACTGCTTCTTTTGTACATTCATTAAAATAGAATATGAGTATGCCCAAAAAATTCTGTGGGTGTTGTCCACCTTATTTGCCAAAATCAATTTTTCTAAAATTGTTGAAAGGCTTTTGGTGATCGGCCAGACACTCTTTTAAGTAGTCTTTCAATGTCTCGCCAGCAACTACCTCTATGTCGTAGTCTCTGGGATCTATCGAATGTTTATAGTTTCTCGCTGGAATCATGACCTTTCTGAAGCCCCATGCCTCGGCAGCCTTGATTTTCTCGTGAAGTCCGCCTACAGCTGTTACGGGTATTTCTCCATCCACACCGACGTTAATTTCGCCAGTAACGGCGACGTCTTGACGGATTGATTTCCCTTCTATCAAAGAGCAGAGTAGAATGGTCATTGTAACGCCGGCGCTTGGTCCGTCAACGCCGTAAGATTGAGCAAAGTCTATGTGAGTGAAAAAGTCTTGAGCCACGTCTACTCCATATTTTTGTAAAATGACACTTCTGACTTTTGCGACGCTGTCCGTAATAAACCGTTCTTTGCCACCTTTCGCGATTCCAGTTACTTTGTAGTATCCTTTCAGGTGATTATTATTTCCATTGTCCCGCTTCTCTAGAAACCCTTTGACGGTCAATACGTTGCCCGTCATTTCACCGCTGTATGGATCAGCAACGACTGCTAGACCGTAAATTCGACCAAGTCTTGCACCTTCGGGTTTAATGTCAAGAAGTTTGCCTCTTTCGCTTATTTGGTGTTCAAGGATCTGCTTCTGAATTGTTTTGCAATGTTTTTCTATAGCTTCCCTCACATATTTTTTGTCAACAACTATGCAACCTTCCCTAATAGCTAAGGTCGCAGCAGTTTTCACTATAGATATCATTGGCCGAAATTTTGTCGTTAATCCGTCTCTTTTGTTGCTTCTTCTACGTCCTTCATCTATAATCTCTTCACATGCTTCTCTGCTGAAAGGTATTAGATGGAAACGTGAAACTTCTTGAGCAACAAATTGAACACATTTCCTTCGATTTTCAACAGTGTTGGGCATGTCGTTGTTCATTCTAACAACCTTGCCGTAGCCGTAGATTCTGTCCATAAGAGCAGGGTGTACATGTCCAATGCTGTCAAAGTTTCCAGCCCCTACCAGAAAGCACATGCATGGCACCGGTTCGGTAGCTACAGCCATCGCCGCGGTATTTCCTTCGTCCCATCGGCTTCTCAAAGTAATAGATAACTGTCCATCTTCCAGTACAGTTAACAAAGTCACTGTCTCGGACGGATTCAAGTTTTTAATCTCGTCAATGAAGAGGATGCCCGTATGTGCCCGGTGGACATCGCCTGCAGACACTCTTTGATGTTCTGGTGTTCCTAAACCGCCAGTCTGCAGTGGGTCCCAAGCGATGCTGCCGAACAACTGTGCCGAACCATGACCTGTTGCGTCAATGAATGGTGCAACTCTCTTGGTGTTGTCCACTATGAGTTTTGGCACTTTAGTAGCCTTAGCTCCCCCAACACCTTTTGCGCCTCCCATCATTCCAAACCGTCCTAAAGCAACTACTAGTATCAGAAACATGAGCATCATGCCGGCTGGCAGGAATGTAGTGGTGCCTATGGCAACGAAGGCGTCCAGTATGTACGTGGCAAAGTTACCTCCATACGCTTCTTGGACTGGTAACCCAAACGCGTTAGCAACATTGGCGTCCCATTGTAGTTTTTGTTGCAACAGATAGTAAAAGCCCGCGAACATGAAGATAGATGCCACTACGATCATCAAATAAGTCAGAGCTTTCATTCCCACTTTTTGGAGAAAAAGTTTTTTGGTTTCTTTCAATTTTTGCTTAAAGATTATTTTTTTTCCTTCACCTGCAGGGTGGCAAGAAATTTTTGGTTCGCTGGGAATCAAATTGTTTTGCCAACAAACAACATCTTGAAGATGAATTTTATGTTTTTTATATAACTCAGTTAAATGGGCAGCAAGTGCCCTGCCAATAAGAGACTTTCCAGTTCCAGGGTCGCCTAGCAGAAGTAAGTAAGGGCCTGGGGGAGCCGCCTTCGTGGCATTTGGTTTTTCTTTGTCAGGGTCTTTCCACGCGTCATACCACTTTTCTTTCTCAAGATTTTTGAGTTTGTGAACCCATTCGTCAAGGCATAAGTAGCACTCGTTCAAAGCACGTTCTTGTCCAATGACCCAATCAAGAAGGTTGTCGGAGACGGGATAGCCTTCGGTAGATTTGAAGGTTTTCCAGTTCCATTTCTTTCCACGGATCGTTTCTATTTCTTCTCCGAAATAATCCATTATTCTCCCTTCTGCGCTTTCATAATGATGCGAGGCGGTTTCATCAGAAAACTATATCTCTAGTCTTAATATACAGCTTATTTTACATCTATCCATATGTCTCTATCAAGAATATGTCTGCCAGGTTTTGGATGTGTTGTTGATTTCTAATTCATATTGTGAGTTCAGAAGTATAAAATAGAAGTTGAACTCAGAACTCGAACTTACTCCGATTCAGATTTAGAATATTTAAGGTTGGTTTGCTCATGGAAACGATTGTGGAAAGCCCCCAAAAAGTTGTTAAACTTTATGACGAAAACACTGGGGTATGGAAATTTGTCAGAAAAGATAGGGGACCAATTAGATCCATAGAACTCATTGAGAATATGTTTCAAAAGCTCGGTCTGTCTAAGAACGAGATCAGAGTTTATGTTTATCTTGCTCGTTTCAGAGAACGAAAGGCAAGTGAGATTTCTGAGGCACTTACTCTCCACAGAACAGAGACTTACAGAATACTGCGAGACTTGGAAAAAAGAGGTTTAGTATCATCAGTTTTCGAGAAGCCTTTGAAGTTCATCGCTACACCTTTCGAACGGGCAATAGATGCTCTTATCGAGGCAAAGAAGCTGAGAATCCAGCGGTTAGAAAGGAAGAAGAAAGAATTGATCAACATATGGCTCTCTCTTCCCCGTCCTGAAGTGAAACAGAACAGAAAGGAAGTCTTCCAGATACTTGAAGGTGAAGAGCAGATTGATTTCAAGGCAAACGAAATAATCCAAAACGCGCAGGGTGAAATCAACGTCTTTGCCTCTGAAGAAGACCTTGCAAGATTATACCATTCAGGTTTTATTGATAAACTTGAAAAGCTTTCAAAGAAAAATTTCGATGTTAAACTTCTGACATGTAATTCGCCCAAAAGCCGCTTTTTTATTGAAAAAATAAGGCTGACGAATATGAGGTATGCGCTTTCAGATGTTAAAGATGTTCCCACGTTCATTTTGGTGGATCAAGAGCAGCTTCTCCTCACGATTAGAAAAAATCCTGAAAATTATGGTGGAAAAGCGAAGCGGGCGAAAATTGCGGCTTTGTGGACGAATTATGGGGCTTTCATTAAGGCTTTGGGAAAGCTTTTTTCGGAGTTGTGGAAGGTTGAAGAGCCCTTGAAAATCGTTTCTTCATCTTAGAAAACCACATTTTGTCACCGTATTTGAAAGAATAAACGTCGATTTTTATCGTTGCGTTGCGTCTTGTTTCGTTACACACAAACGAACATACTTCGCCGAGACATACTTTTGTATCAATGATTTCCGGAGAAAGCATAATGAAGCAGGTTTTAAAGAATAGGAAAGGACTTAGCACCGTCGTTACCACTCTGATTATTCTAGTGGTCTCTGTTTTGCTGGCGACCGTCGTTACTTTCTATGCTATAAACATCACTACAACCAGGATTGAGTCAGAGAACCTAAAGATAACAAAGACACACATATGGACCAACAGCTCGACAGCCCAAGCTGCGTTCGTTCTAACTAACGTGGGCGGAAGAGACGTACTCCTAGACAAAATAACCGTCCGAGATCAGCCGTCAGATTGGACGGGTGTATACTACTGGTTTGCAAACGTGACGGTTTCAACAGATTTAGCTGTTACGACCGATCCATTGAGTGCTGGTACTGCAAGTATCATTGTTCAAAATGTAACTAGAACGTTCACTCAAGCCAATGACGACATAGCTGTGCCATCCGGCTCTACGCTGGTCATTTACATAGCCTCTCCAGACAGCATAACTGTAAGCGATATAGGCGTCACCACCCGCATAACCATCCACAGCGCCAACGCTATGTACTCAAAAGAAGTCAACGTTCAATATATCGAAAACAGCTAAACCCCCTCTCTCTTTTTTTCACACACGCGGATCTGTTGCGTGTTAACCTTTAGGTCAATTCTATCCCCTGCTTTACTTATTTCTAAACCGCAGACTTCCGCGTGTAGTACACAAATACACACAAACCATCTTATCCCTTAAACTCACAACCCTTTGCCCGGGAAAAAAAATGAGAAACCCTCTAAAGAATAGGAAAGGACTTAGCACCGTCGTTACCACTCTGATTATTCTAGTGGTCTCTGTTTTGCTGGCGACCGTCGTTACTTTCTATGCTATAAACATCACTACAACCAGGATTGAGTCAGAGAACCTAAAGATAACAAAGACACACATATGGACCAACAGCTCGACAGCCCAAGCTGCGTTCGTTCTAACTAACGTGGGCGGAAGAGACGTACTCCTAGACAAAATAACCGTCCGAGATCAGCCGTCAGATTGGACGGGTGTATACTACTGGTTTGCAAACGTGACGGTTTCAACAGATTTAGCTGTTACGACCGATCCATTGAGTGCTGGTACTGCAAGTATCATTGTTCAAAATGTAACTAGAACGTTCACTCAAGCCAATGACGACATAGCTGTGCCATCCGGCTCTACGCTGGTCATTTACATAGCCTCTCCAGACAGCATAACTGTAAGCGATATAGGCGTCACCACCCGCATAACCATCCACAGCGCCAACGCTATGTACTCAAAAGAAGTCAACGTCGAATACATTAGCTAAAAACCTCTTTTTTTTCTTTTTCCTTTTTTTTTAAACGATTACAGCTTCTTAGAATATGTATGTTGTATTCTGATGTGTAGTATTGTTTTACACACAAACCGTATTATTGCTTCTTCAAGAACCATTGGTTGAAGCTTCGTCGCATACGGTTGCTAGTGAGGGCATGTTAATTGAATCGCAGAAAAGGTATGTTAGTGTTACGATTCTTGCTGTCAAAAAGAGCAACCGCACTACCTGTTTCATTTCTCATGCTATTTGTCTCCCTCACTCTAATCGTGTCAGCTACCTACTACGTTTCTGTGGCAAAAATCCAAGCAAGAGGACAACTCCTCAACATCGCCGTGGCAAAACAGAATATGCTCTCTTTTGAAAGCTCCATAGAGTTTACAGAGTGGGCTCCGGGCACCTCCATCGTCTATCACTTTGAAGACTCGGGCGGCACATTCAAAACATACCCAACAGCAAAAAGCCTACTGGTAAACATTACAGACAACAATACATTCTACGCTATTGTTCTTAACAGCAGCATAGGAAAGGCTGTTTATCAGTTACCATCAGCTGAAATTGCAGTTTCTATGCTTTACATGAAAGGCGACAGAAGAGCAGTAATTAACCAAAGCGCGTTCACAATGGCACAACTCTATTTATCGCCTGGAACCCCCTCGCCAGAGTTAACGCTTACCTATCGCCCTCTAGCAACCATAAGCGAAACAGGCTTCAGCCAAGGAAAACCAATAAACACGCTTAGACTTTACATAATCAACTTAAACACATCAACAACCCTGACTGCCCAAGGCGAATTCAACATCAAATCCACATGCATAAATGTAGCCTCCAACCTGCAAACCTACAACTTCTCCCATCCGATAACCTCCATATTCGTTAAAGCAACTTTGGATGGAAGAAGCGACATAGTGATACTTCCAGTATCAAGCAACGCAAGCGGAGCTTTCGTAAAAGTTGAGACCTTGGTGTGCAATGTCAAGCTGGAGAGGATACAGGGAGGAGCCTGAAGATGCCGGCAATAGCGCCAAGTTATCTCTATGCCTTCTTCGCTTTGGTCGCAGTATCCACTATTCTCATTTCTTCCTTCAGTGCCTATGCAGCGACCTTAAGAACCATACCAGAGATGGAGCAATTGAAAAATTTGCTGACCCGCATAGCATCAAAAGGATACGAGCTCATAACATTAACAACCGTAACAAACTCAACTTCAGAAGCGGTTTTGCAGCTTCCTTCAGCCATCGGCAACAAACAATACTGGATTAGACTTCGCAACGTAACCTCAAAAGCATGGATTGAAGGTGCTTTGGGGTCAATACACGAAGGCACCATAACCAACAGAGTATATCTCCCAAAAACGGTTTCTGCCCTAGGAAACTACTCTAGCGGCTACGGTTCAGCAGTTCTGAAATGTTACATGAACGGGTCAACGGTCAATCTTCATCTTAATACTTGGAGTGAAGATATGTGAAGGTAAGATTGCGAAAAAAAAGAAAAGGAAAAACGCAAGAAGAAGAAAAAACAAAATTCAGCATTTCAGAAGAAGATTTAGCTGGATACTTAAACCTAAAAAGATGGACTGTCCCCGAAGGATACGCTGAGACTGAAACTTACCCGCTAAAAGCTCCCTTCTCTTACGCATTTATAGTTCAAAACGAAGAAACGGGAGCATACCTGTATATTGTCGACGAACTACCTCTAACAAAAGAAGAAAATGACCTTTTCTTCAGAATGAGAAACATCTCGGAATATGAACTTCAAGCCCCTGAAGGCGACGAAACACTAAGCGAGTCCTTCCACACCCAAATGCCTGACATCATTGACTCGCACCCAAAAGTGTTCCAGAATGTTTCTTCCATAAGCCTTAGAAAGATACTGTACTATCTGGAACGGGATATTGTCGGTTACGGAAGAATCGATCCATTAATGTTCGACCCCTACGTAGAAGACATAAGCTGCAGCGGAGTCAACAAAAACATTTTCCTTTGGCACAGACGATACGAAAACATTAGAACAAACATTTTTTTCAGGGAAGAACAAGAACTCAACGATTTTGTCATGAAGATTGTTCACAAAGCAGGAAAACACGTTAGCATAGCCTTCCCCATAGTAGACGTCACTCTAACCGGACAGCACCGCTTGGCAGTATCCTATGGAAAAGAAACCACCCCCTCAGGAACAAGCTTCACCATACGAAAGTTCCGCGAAGACCCCTTCACCATAGTTGACTTAATTGAAAACGAGACCATAGATGAGAACATTGCAGCCTACTTGTGGCTTCTGATGGAAAACAAAATGTCAGTTATGATCATGGGTGCGACAGGAGCAGGCAAAACAACTGCACTAAACGCAATAGCATGCTTGATAAGACCCAACTACAAGATAATTTCTGTTGAAGAAGTTGCTGAAATTAACCTGCCTCATGAAAACTGGACCGCCACCATTACCCGCTCAGGATTCGGAGTAGAAAGCGAAGGAGAAATCACACTCTACGACTTGATAAAATCAGCTGTACGACATCGTCCAGACCTGATTATTGTAGGGGAGGTCCGGGGCGAAGAAGCTTACGTACTCTTTCAAGCTCTTGCGACAGGACATGGCGGTTTATGCACTATACATGCAGAAGACGTAGAGATGTCGATTCAAAGATTGACACAACCTCCGATGAACATTCCATCATCCATCATTCCATTAATGAACTGCGCAATTATCGTAAAGCATGTTAGAACACCTATCTTCCTAAGCGGTGAGAAAAGACTTTCCAGTAGAAAATTCATTCGAGTAGCTGAGATAAAAAATGCAAACTCGATAAAAGACGCATTCACATGGAGTGCTTCTACAGATACTTTTCAAGAAGACCTGAGCAACAGCTACTTGGTAGCTAAGATTGCGAGGAATCTTGATATTTCAATTGAGCAAGTTTTAGATGATTTAGAACAACGGAAAAAAACGTTGCTAAACATGGCAGAGCGTAATATTCGAGATCATCGTAGCGTAAATGTTCTCTTGAGCAAATATTACTACAATCCTAAAGGTTCAAGAAAGACTGAGTAGGTGAGAGCACGTTGGCCTCTAGCTATAATCCACTTAACATGTTCCGCTCAATGATAACATTGCTTTCTGAAAAGCAAAAAGCCTCCGAGATTGATAAGGAGATGCCTTTCACTGTAATGTTGTTCACTTTGATGGCAGCTAGCGGAATCGCCGTTTATGATGCGTGGAAAAAAATGGGGCGAGTCAACTTATTGCCCGAAACTCAAAAGGAAGCTCAGGAAGTGGTGCGGCAAGTTGAAGTTTTAGGATATGACCCTTTGACTGTGATGTACAGAAAAGCTGAAGAAGCAACCTCAAAAACTTACCGCGACTTCCTTGGTGGCTATGTTTCCTCGGTAAAAAGCGGTATAAACGTGGTTAATTTCTTAAGAAACAAACTTCATTCCATCCTAGAAGTACAAAGTGCAGGTGCATTTCGTTCAATTGAAAAGCTGGGAACATTAGTTGAGGCGTATGCGGTTATGCTTATTGTTACACTTTGTATTTACATTCTGTATGTTGTAATGTCTGCAACAAACACTTTTGAGTCTACGTCTGTAGGCATGGCCTCTTCATCTTCACAACCCCTCATGTATGCTTTGATTTTTCTCTCAACTCCCTTTATCACATTAGTTTTCATGGCTATAGCTAATCTTGCGCGTCAAAGCAACTTGCTCTCTATCAAAGAAGTTTACCGCAATGTTATATTCTCGAGCGGAGCTGCTTCAGGATTCTTTGCCGCTGCGATGTTCTTGCCACAACTAGGTTTCATTATTGAAATGTTGACTTTACCAGGACTAGTAATAATTTGCCTCTTGGCCATTTCTCTGCCTCCTGCTTTTGCTTACCGGAAAATCGCAAAAGAAAACTTTGCCGCAGAAGAAGCCATGCCCAGTTTTCTCAGAGACGTAACCGAGTCTAGAAAAATCGGTCTTTCACCTGTGAAAAGCATCATCCACGGCACCAAAAGGACAGGATATGGATCATTCAATGAAACTTTGCAGCTTGTTCGCAGCCAAATTGAGTGGGGAGTTCCGCTTAGAAAGATTTTCAGCAACATAAAAAAGCAAATTCGAAGCTGGCCAGTTTTGGTGTACTTCCTAATTTTGATTGAAACCATAGAGTTTGGTGGCGGTTCTGCAGACGCGTTAGAAATATTATCTAATTATAGTGAAAGGACAAAAGAGATAGAGGCGGACAAGCGGGCCACACTCAAACCCTATGTTATGTTAGCCTTCGTTTGGAGCGTGCTGATAGCCCTCACAACCTCCATAGTGGCAATAACAATCGGCGTCCTAACCCAAATCACCGCGCCAGGCTCTTCACCAGCCATGTTGAGTTCTATGCAACATCAAATCCTAATATTTTCTATAGGTATAATCCTTCAATGCTGGATGTCCGGCTTTTTCATAGGCAAAATAAGCGAAGGCACTTTTGCGGCGGGCTTTAAATATTCAGCGATGCTTGCAGTCACTGGCTATGTCTCTCTCATTCTGTCTCAAAACTACCTTGCTGGGATGCTTGGAGCTGTATCAGGATAGGGGCGTGGCTTTTAAGAGATGCCTGCATCTTCGGTGGACACATTTTTTGCATGTTCGCTAATGGTCATTCTCATTGTGTCAGCAATGGTTGGCACAGCTAAGGTTATGCAACCCTACATAAACGATCTATCAAACATGAATGGAGTGGAACGTTGCAGAGGTTTGGCTGAATACCTACTTCTAAGCACAGGTAAGCCATACAATTGGGGAAAAATGGCAGACGTTGCTCCAACAGCTTTCGGTTTGGCATCAGAAACTCAAAGGCCTTATGAACTTGATTTAGACAAAGTTTCCCGACTGAACAGTAACAGCATCCACTCAATTACTTACCAAGAGATTTCAGCGGCGTTAGGAACCAAAGACATATCTCTAAACATAAAAATCCATCCCCTATTTGAGGTTTCCATAAATTTAGTCTCGAACCAAAGTGGAGAAACCGAAACCACCTATACGTTTCAGGTTTCCACAAGTAAATCCGGGTTTCCCGTTTCGGCGTGGTTGCAGTGTTACACAGTTGTCGAAACATACAGCAGCAACGTTTCTTCTTCAACTGGCTCTAACGGAGTAGACCTTGTAAACGCTACTTTACCTAATTCGCCTAATGGAATGGCGTTATTTATGGTGTTTGCGAAAGCAAAAGCGGATTCTCGAATGATGGCTTTTAACGTGCATTCCTTTGGTCATAACTCTGAAACTCCAGAACCTAATGGGACTTTTCTCCAACTCAGCCCCTTAAACTACGTCTTAAACGTCTCTTTTCAATACCAGACAGTAGAAATTTCGAACGCTTACGTCTTCACCTGCAACTATCATTTCAACTTCTCACAAACCGCTGCTGGAAACCAAACAGTTGAATATAGTATTCCACATCTTCTAGACGCCAGTCCTATGATGCTTGTGCTCAATGGAAACAATGGTTCAACTTCTTTTGCAGAATGGACTGCATATCCACAGTTACCATTAGAAATTGGTGCAGACTTTGGCGATTTGACCACTATGTCGAAGACTGCAGCTTTAACTTACATTGTTAGCATAAACTCAGTCCTTTACGAGTCTATTATAACGTGCAGGAGCGTGCAAAACTACGATGCCTAACAATAGGGGACAGATGAGAATCGTTGAAGCGTTTCTGTCAATTCTGCTGTTGTTCTCAGCCTTGACCATGACCACTCTGATTTCTCCTGCATCCAACTCTGGTAAGGACAACGACTTGACAACTATGGGAATGCAATTGCTTATCTCTATGGACAATGATGGTCAACTCGGCAGACTTGTTGACGAGGGAAACTGGACTACTCTGGCAGATGCATTGAATACACTGTTGCCAGTAGGCGTCTCCTACAATTTCACAGTTTACAACGAAAATCTGCAACCAGTCAACAACGTCTCCATCTCAAACGGCATAATGCCAAACCAAAACGTAGTTTCCATTCAATATCCCTGCGCCAGTGCAACCTTACAAGGCAGCTATTATCTCCTTCGCTTGCAACTAGCAACAGCAAGGTGAACCAGCTGTGAAAAGAAGAAAAAATCGAAGACACTGTTCGGGGCAAATTCTAGTGTTGGCAGTCTTAGTGGTAAGTCTTGTTTTGTTATCGACGCAGCTTTACATTTACGAAGTTGGCAGATCTCTGGATGGAATCGAGTCAATAAGGGTAAACGATTTTGTGTTAGCTGTGAAACTCGGCTCGAAACACGTGGTTACCGGCGCGTTGGCTAACATCTCGGTTGGAGGTGAGGGGTCAATTCTTTCCGCAAATCTGGAAAGATGGGCATCCTTCACGGGTGGCTTGTACATGTTTGGTAAGCCGGTTCTCAATCATACACTTAGAAATGCGTCGCCATACACTAACGGAACCCGTCTATCATGGGGCACTGATGGCTTTGGCATCACAAGTGCTTATGCCAACTTTGATTTCTCACTTTCTGATCGCCAAGTCAATGTTAAATTGCCCTACGCTGTGAACATAACTACGTCATTTGTCGTGGAAGGCGTATATCAAACGTTGCAAGACGACGTGAAGCAAATAAACGTTACCTGCAACGTGCTGAATGAAGGAAATCCTGCACTGGCTGAAAACGTCACTGTGTTATACGAGGATTCTGGTTCTTGGCAGCGTGCAGACAAGCAAAGTAGCTATAGTTTTGCTGATTATGGAAATGGAACTTATCTAGTATCCTTTGAGGCGGATATCCCTGGAGAAAACGTAAACGTTTCTGTTCAAGTGTACGACGTAAGGGGGATATATGTCCAAGCAAACGTAACTTGCACAAGTGTTACATGAATTGTTGGCTATCACTCAAAGGGCGTGTCCATTTGGAGATAGAATTAAATCTTCTATTGATCGTTAAGATTTGCTGCAAAGGTGGTCAATGTTGGACTTAATGCAGATATACCTATTGAACCTGATAGTCACTGTGGGCATGTTTCTCGTTCTAATGTTCAGAGCTTGGGTTGAACTCAGAAATTATAAACTGATGTGGAAAGAGTTGGAGTGGCGCAAAACCTACAATACGGCGGGTCGCATCTTGAGGGCTGAAAAAGAGCTTTTCACAGAGGTCAAAGGCGGAGAAGAACTGTATAATCTACTTCTTGAAATGTTCAAAGCAAAAGAAGAATAAACTACGGGCAGTGCCAGCATGCTAACATGTTCTTAGGTCTGTCCATCTTCTCCTTCCCGTAACGACTTAAAGGCTTGGTTAAGTGTCTCTGCGACCGCGGAGAAGTAATAAAAAGTCCTTCGGTGATGTCTCGCTTTTCTTCAACCACCCTTTTTTGCAGATCCGAAGAGCGAAACCTACACTTTGAGCATCGAAATCCCTGACCTACCCCCATAGAACTCATTTTTTTACCGCATCTCAGGCACTTTGGATTGTGAGATGCTAGTTTAGGTGCAAGTTTGAGGGCTCGTAACTTTTCAAGATTAATCGTTAACGGATGTTTTATGGAGCTTGGCCTAACTCCGCCACAAACTTCCACTACGTCTCCAATGATTAGTTGTCTTGCAATCTTCCGCAGAATACCAGTTGGTTCATACGCAGCACAGTCCACCTTGCCTGTTTCATCTTTTATTGAGAATACCCTATGTCTCCGAGGAATCAGTTTAGGCCTCGAAGCTACGGTGCCAACGACAATTATCGGATAGTGTGGCTGGACGTCGCCTATTGTTTTGACTTTTTTCAGGTGGGCATCTGTTCCGTGATTTGTCCGGAAAACAACCCATCTCTCTATCGGCTCCAACGGTCGGATCATTTTACAGGCTTGAACAACTGCTTCTGCAGTTTCTCCCCTCACACCATAGAGAATAGGATCTGGACCTCTGGGGGTAATGAGGATACGTTTGGTTTCAGGGTCGATATTGTTGAAGGTTTGGGATCTGGTTTTCCGGTCCATTTCTCTGACGGACGCTGAATCTAATCGTCGGTCGCTACCTCGGTTTTCTAGTGTTCTGTACGCTATTACTTCATAAGTGTGGTCTCCGTCCAAAGTTTCACCTATTGCGGCCAGGGCGCCGACTATACCATACCCTGTTCCGTAGCCCAACGCTTCTGCCTTGAACCTTCTTATGAGCTTTAAAGCATCCTCCATTTTGACGATGCTTTGAATAGTTTTTTTAGCGAAAATCTTGATTTCTCGGGGGATTTCAGCGCCTTGAAAAAAGACTATGCCAGGGTCTGTGTCTTTGAAACCCAAGTCTGAGTTTTTTTCTACAGTGTCAGCTACGGTTTCAAAGACTGTGTCTACTGTGTTTTCGTTGCATGTCATTCGCAGGCAGAGGGCACCATTTCCTCTGGTTTTCCAAGGTACATTTGGGTTCAGGCGGATGAGGTTGGGGTAATCATTGAATGTAGCGCCTAGTTTCTGCAGTTTCTCTACGAGTAAGGCAGCTATGTAGGTGGTGCATCCGCCTTTTGGAGAATCTGTGTCGTCGAAGCCGACATGTAAGGTAACCATTAGCAATTCAGCGTGTTTGAATGTTTGTACTCTGATAAAAAGTCTGTGCCGAAGATGAAAAAAGAGAAAAGGATTGTTTTATGTGGAGGCTGCTGGTTCTTCGACTACTATCATGGTTAGTGTGGAGCGGACTTTGTCGAGTCGTCGCACGTGCCATGTAACTATTTCTTTGAGTTTGTCCATAGTATCTGCGGTGATTTTTGCGACTACATCGTAGACTCCATAGACTGCGTAGGATTCTGTCACTCCCTGAACTTCTTTTAGGGTGTTTAGCACATCGCTTTCTGAGCCGATTTCGGTATTTATTAGCACAAAAGCTACTGGCAATTTATCATTCCTCATCTCCTATTTTAGAGGTGTAACCTAAAATATTTTGCTGCTTTCCGTGCTGAGCACCAGTGTATTGATCCATTTGCTTCATGAATTTCCACAGACTTCTTTGTGGCTGTGGGCTGTGGGGTTGACTCCTCTGGCTTCGTGTCAAGCATAGTGATGATGAATTCTTTGTTTCCAAACCCCTTGATAGCTATTTTGTATGCAATTTTGGAAAAATATAAACGTTGGTCCGCAGATTAGTGTTTCTCTTCAAATAGCAAGTATAAGGTGAAATTGTTGGAAACGTTAACTCATGATATAGTTGTAGTGGGAGCTGGCATGGCTGGCCTTAGAGCTGCAATCGCCGCTGCCGAGGTTAACAGAAAAATCGACGTAGCCGTAATTTCGAAAGTCTACCCCGTACGTTCGCACTCGGTCTGCGCACAAGGCGGCACCGCCGCTATGCTAAGAGAAGGAGACTCTTACGATTTACACGCTTGGGACACCGTTAAAGGGTCGGATTTTCTCGCAGACCAAGACGTTGTAGAGTTCTTTGTCAAGAAAGCTCCTGAGGAGATTATTACATTAGACCATTGGGGGCTCCCATGGAGCAGAACCGAGGATGGAAAAATAAATCAACGTCCTTTTGGCGGTCACAGTTTTCCAAGAGCATGCTTTGCAGCTGACATGACAGGCTTTCACGAGATGCATGCATTGGATGGAAAAGCTAAGGCATATGATAACATAAAATTCTATGATGAATGGTTTGTTACTTCCCTCATCGTTGAGGATAACGTTGCAGCAGGTTTGACGGCAATAGAATTGAAGACTGGTGAAATGGCCGTCTTTCGCAGCAAAGCCGTCATAATGGCGACTGGCGGCTATGCACGTGTATATCAGTTTACAACATTTTCCCATACGGCGACTGGGGATGGGATGACTATGGCCTATCGAGCGGGTGTACCTCTAAAAGACATGGAATTTATCCAATTCCATCCCACAGGGATGGTTCCATCGGGGATATTGATTACTGGGGGAGCCCGTGGCGAAGGGGGATACTTAGTCAATGCTAAGGGTGAGCGCTTTATGAAACGCTACGCGTCTGAAAAGATGGAGTTAGCTCCACGGGACATTGTTTCCAGAGCAGAGACAATGGAGATTCAGGAGGGGCGTGGACTGGAAGGCCCTTATGGAGCTTACATAGCCTTAGATCTTAGACATTTGGGCGAGGAGAAGATAAACGAGAGGCTACCTCTTATCCGCGATGTTGCTATAAAACTGGGTGGAGTAGACCCTGTAGAGGAACCAATACCTATCAGGCCAGCAGCTCACTACTCTATGGGCGGAATTCATGCTAACATAAAGACGGAAACGACAGTTTCAGGGTTTTACGCTACTGGTGAATGCGCTTGTTTAAATGTGCATGGAGCAAATAGGCTCGGCACTAACTCGACGTCTGATTGCCTAGTTTTTGGATTTGTTGCTGGTGAAGAAGCTGCCAAATACGCTCTTTCAAACAGTTTTCGAGAAATTCCACGTGAAAAAATCTTGGCAGAGGAAAGAAGAGTTTTTGACGAAATTTTGGGCAGCGAAGGCGATGAAAAAGTTCCTGTTATCAGAGATGAGTTGAGAGGTATTATGAGTGGGAAAGTGTGGGTATTCAGAAAAGGCGACGAACTGGAGAGCGGTTTGAAGGAACTAAGGAGGCTCAAGGAGAGATTCAAGAACATAAGGGTTGAAGACAAAGATAAGCAATTCAACACTGGGCTTGTAGCAGCCTTGCAGCTTGACTTCACCTTGGACCTATCTGAAGCTACGATAGCAGGCGCACTTGCTAGAACAGAATCGAGAGGAGCTCATACCAGACTTGACTGTCCCAAGCGTGATGACGGAAATTGGCTGAAACACACTATTGCTTACTACACAAAGGAAGGCCCCAGACTCGAGTACATTCCAGTTACCATAACCAAGTGGCCTCCGGTCGCAAGAGCCTATTAGGAGATGAATATGCATGAATTCTCAAGTTGAGAAAACTGTTGAATTTAAAATACACCGTTTCAATCCCCAAAACAAAAGGCATTACATATCTTCGCACAAAGTACCCGTCTGCAAGGGGATGACCTTGCTTGATGCTTTTATGTATATCAAGGACAATTTTGATGGGGCGCTTACGTTTAGGCATTCATGTAGAATGGGAGTGTGCGGAAGCTGTGGCGTTATGGTTAACGGAAAACCCATGCTGGCCTGTTACACACAAGTACTGCATCTAAACTCTGACACCTTGGTCATCGAACCACTCCAAAACATGCCCGTCATAAAAGACCTAGTTGTGGACATCCAACCATTCTTTGACACATACAACAGAATAACCCCAGTCTTAATCAAGCCTGAGGAGGCGTTCAAGAAGCCTGACGAATTTATACAATCACCAACGGATCTTAAAAAGTACTGGGACTTGACACTGTGCATCAAGTGTTCCATCTGTTATTCTGCATGCCCAGCCGCAATAGACGAGAAATTCTTAGGGCCTTCCACTTATGCCACCAATTATCGGTTTGTTTCAGATTCAAGAGATGAAGGCACAGCTGAACGGTTGAAGGCTATGGCTGACAACATATGGCTATGCACCTCTTGCAACTCGTGCACAATGTTCTGTCCTAAAGAGGTTGATTGTTCATCCTCGATAGTTGACGAACGCGGCCTCGTGGTAGAAACAGGTAATATACCGAGAACAGTTAAGGACGTACTTACAAGCGTTGTCAGATATCATAATCCGATGGGAATGCATCCGAGTAAAAGAATGGACTGGGCTAAGGATTTGAACGTTAAAACGTTTCCAACCGTTGAAAAGGCAGCTATCTTGTCCTTTGTGGGTTGTGCATCAGCTTATGATCAGAGAAGTCAAACAATTGCCAAATCTATGGTCTCAGTATTCAATAGTTTAGGTGTTGACTATGCAACACTTGGCACTGAAGAACGGTGTTGTGGAGATCACATACTACGACTTGGCGAAAAAGGATTGTTCGAAATGCTTGCCGAACATAACATTTCGACGTTTGAAAAGATCAATGCAGAGAAAATTATAACACTGTCCCCTCACTGCTACAACACTTTCAAAAATGACAAACCATACAGTGACAAAGGACTTCGCATTCAGCATTATACAGAATTTCTCGCCGAAACCATCGAAAGTGGCAGGCTAAAACTTTCCAAACCCGTTAACAAAAAGGTCACTTACCACGATCCTTGCTTCCTAGGCAAACGAAACGAAATATACGAAGCACCCAGACAGATTTTGAAGTCAATAAACGGTTTAGAACTTGTTGAGATGAAGAGAACAAGGGAGAACAGCTTTTGCTGCGGTGGAGGAGCAGGAAGAACTTGGACTGAAGATGCCCCTCCTGAAAAGAGGCCTAGTATAGATCGGGTTAGAGAGGCATTAGAACTTGGTGTCGAAGTTATTGCCACAGCATGTCCGTTCTGTGTTACAACTTTGGAAGATGCGGTGAAAGTGTTAGATGTGGAAGACAAGATTGTGGTGAAGGATATTCTAGAGCTTCTAAAAGAAGCCATGTAGCACATTAAATTAGTGGACTTCGATGCGCGCATTCCAATTTGATAGGGTACCATCATTCCAGAAAGAAGCTATTATCCTATCAAAAAGCGCGCGCATAAAAGGAATCAATTTTCTGGGCTTTATAAATCTCACATATATATCTAGATGCATACTACTATTCTTCGGTAGCGCGCAAGGGCTATTACTTTGGAACATACATATCAAGGACGTATAGAATTCTACCTTACACCTCGAAAGTCTGAGAGAGAATGAAACATGAATAAAAAAGATATCGGAATAAGAATTAAACCGATTTTCGAAAAAGACGGCGTAAAAATTAAGATGTTGAAGGTTTGGCTTTTTTGGAAGGACAAACCATATCCCTTAAACTTTATCGGCATGGGTTGCGAATCCATTGGGAGAAATCTCGACATTTCAGAGTTGCAAGCTATTAAATTGCTCATTTTGAAGTTAAAACCAGAGATAAAAAATATGGGAAACCCTTCCGTGCGAGAGAAGGCAGAATTACGCCTTAAACACCTCGAAAAGAAGTTGGTTCTAGCTAAAAACCGTGAGAGTTAGAGTAATGTGATTAATGACGAATATGCGCACGCAGTGATTATAGGTTCAGCACAGCATGCAGCATGCATGCGCTTAAAAAATGTAAAACTTACTCAAAAAAATCTTTACAGCCTCGACTCTACTAGCTCGCTTTTCATTTGACTGAGAGTTCTCATGTATTCTAACAGTTTTGCTTGTGCCTTGCTTGGCGAAATCTTTGAAAAACGTATCTTATCGTTTGGCTTGACTTGTCCAAGATGAGAAACGTCAGGAGTGGAAACCACGGCGATTTTCGGATAACCCCCAGTTGTCTGTGCATCGCGCATCATTATAATAGGCTTACCGCTTTTAGGCACCTGAACTGCCCCAACTGGTATAGCGTCTGAAACCATATCCAATGAGCCTTTCTGTTCCACCCTTGAGCCATCAAGCCTATAACCCATCCTATCAGACTCTGTGGTTACAGTGTAGATGCTTGACAGAAAGGTCTCTATGCCCATGTCTGTGAAGTAGTCAGATTGTGGTCCAAGCACAACTTCAATCGTTAACTTGTTGCTATAGCTTGGAACAAGCTCTTGAGGCATTGAGAAGCCAAACTTAAGTAATATACTAGGCTCATATGCTTCAATAACATCTCCCGCTTTAAGCCGCCTTCCTTGAAAACCGCCAAATCCACCACGAACATAGGTTGACCTACTATCCAATACTAAGGGCACATCAATTCCCCCCTTCACAGCTAGATATGCTCTACACCCACTTCGCGGACGCCCAAAAGAAAGCACATCACCCTTGCAAACCTGCAACGTTTGCCAACAAACAACCTTTTCCCCGTTTACAGTGGGCGAGAGAGCCGTACCTGATATTGCAATTTGGGCAGTGTTGAGAAATTCAAACGCTGGACCCTGCAAAGTTATTTCTATACATGCATCATTGGGCTTGTTGTCTACTAGAAGATTCGCTGCTACAAAAGCATAGTTATCCATCGCTCCAGAAACCGGCACACCATACTTTTGGAAACCGTACCGTCCAACATCTTGAACTGTCGTAAAAAAGCCTGGCTTAATCACTTTGCATAGTTTCATTTTTATTATCCCTGAAGTCTTCAAACTCTTCTTTTCCAACGGGTTTGAATTTCACAGCGTCACCGGGCTGTATCCAGGCTGGTGGATGTTTTCTTGTGTCGAAAAGCTTTAGGGGAGTTCGACCGATTATCCGCCATCCTCCGGGAGACTCACACGGGTATATACCGGTCTGTTTTTCAGCTAATCCCACAGACCCTGCTGGAACTCGCAACCGCGGCGTTTCAAATCTCGGTGTCGCGATTTCGTCGGCTACTTCGCCTAAGTATGGGAAACCAGAGATAAAGCCAATCATGTACACCGTGTATTCTCGATCACTATGTAGCCGAATAACCTCTTTCTTGTCTAGGTTGTGATATTTAGCCACGTAGGCGAGGTCGGGGCCGCGTTCGCCACCGTAAATTACTGGCACTTCAAGAACCCGTTTTCGGGTTGAAACGCTAAACTCGTCAAGTCTTCCTTCAAAATCCCTTAATCTGAAAACCAACTGTTCATAACTTATCTTCAGCGGGTCATAGTAAACAAGGAGCGAACGGTAGGTTGGCACACACTCTTCCACACCTTTTAGCTCAAGTTGGGAAATTGCACGGTTTAAGGCGTGCACCTTCCTGTTAAGGTCTAGACTTATGGTGTTGCCGAACTCAACCAATAACGCCCTATCGCCCACAGGCATATGTTTCGCAGTTTGGTACATAGTTTGCACCTAGACGAAAGTGCCTACAGGCGTAACTTCAACATCTGCAGCCAAAAGCGCTTTCTTGACGGATTTCGCAAGCCCCACAGCGTTTAACGTGTCGCCGTGAACACAAATGGTATGCACTTCGTCAAACTTTACAGTCTGACCATCGATAGCAGTTACCCTTTTTTCCTTTACTATCCTTACCGCCCTCTCAGCCACAAGTTTCGCTTCTTCAATCACCGCTCCCGCTATGTTTCTGGAAACTAAGCTTCCGTCTGGGTTGTAGGCTCTGTCAACAAAGATTTCATGAGCCACGCGCAAACCTGCCTCAGCTGCCATCTTCGCCATCTTAGAGTTTGCCAAAGCAAAAAGCATCAGTTTAGGGTCCACAGCACGTAAAGCTTCGATGATGGCGTTTGCATAAGCTTCGTTCTTGGCCGCAGTGTTGTAGAGGGCTCCATGAGGTTTAACATGTTGCAAATTCTTGTCGGCGGCTTTTGCGAAAGCTGCGAGGGCGCCTATCTGATAGATAACGATGTTCTCTACTTCTTCTTGGGCGAGGCTCATGTTGCGGCGACCGAACCCCAACAAATCTGGGAACCCAGGATGTGCACCTATTGCAACTCTACTTTCTTTTGCCAACTTCACGGTTCGAGCCATAACGACTGGGTCGCCTGCGTGGAAACCGCAAGCGATGTTGGCGGAGGTTATAAAAGGCATAATTTCTGCATCGTGTCCTATTTTGAAGTTACCGAAGCTTTCGCCGAGATCGCAGTTGATGTCGATTTTGGGCTTCATGCACGAGCCTCTTGAGTTTAATGAAGGAAATTACGCATGTTCTCTGGTGCTGCAGAAGGAACAGGCAAGTCCTTCATGGTAACTAAACCCGGCGATGCATTAATCACTTTGGGAATTGCGTTCACCACCATTGCCACAGTGCCTATATCACCGTGCACACAAGGTGTGATTTTCTGGTTTACGTTTGGAACGCCTTCAATTGATATGGAGTCATATTCTTCCTCTGCGCCAATGTATGCTTGAAACTCAAGAGTGATCACTTCCTTTCCTTTTTTATATCCTCTCGCCACTTGTCTTAAGCCAGCCGCGTAACCAGCCTCAACTTCGATGGCCTCGCTTCTAACAGGTTTCTTGGCGATAACAGGCTCAACCGGATCAACTTTAATCCCCTCCAGCCTCCAAGCTAAGGCTGCCGCAATCATTGAGATGGACTGTTCTAGGCCTACATGTCCAGTAATCACTTTCCTTTCGATTGCTTTATGGAATTCCTCTGTGGTAAGGCTTGCACCAATCTTCTTTTGGAAAGGCACTCGCCGAGTGGCGGCGTTCATGATTCGAACCGCTTTTATTTTTTCTATTTTTTGGCAGACTGCGGTAAGGGTGATGACCAAGGTGTCCATTAGAAAGCCGGGGTTTATGCCTGTGCCTAGAACTGTGGCTTGGTGTTTCTTGGCTAGTGCATCAAGTTTTTCTGCCAGTTGTTGTTCTGAAAGATAGGGATAAGAGAGTTCTTCACACGTTGACACCACATTGACCCCTTGTTTCACGATTTCTGCAAGCTGCGGAAAAACGTCTTTCAGATAAGATGAAGTTGTGTGCACTACGACGTTTGGTTTTGTCTTTGAAAGCTCCGCTTTGGCGTTGCTTGAGATAATCACTCCAACATGCTTGCCTATGCCTAAGACTTCTCCCAAATCCTTGCCTACTTTTTCCTTCGCCACATCGATGGCTCCAACTATTTCTATTCCTTTTTTCTGGAGGAGATGTTTTGCTATGAGGCTACCGACTGCTCCTACGCCGTATAAAACTACGTTTATTTTCTCCAATTTGTCAACCTTTTTATTTTTGTTGTTTTGTGTTTGAATATAGGTGTTTCGTAGCGTGTATTATGATAGCTTTGGACAAAAGGTTTACGTTTGTAAAGTTTTATATCGGAGACGTCGCTTCTATTCCAGAATAACAAAGGAACTACTTATAGAACGACTAACGGAGCAAGAGGTCTAATGAAACCAATGCTCATCCCAAAGGAAATCCGTGAAAAAACAAAATACTGCTTCGAGTGCGGCATTTGCACCGCAAGCTGTCCTATGGTAGAACTGTTGTCAACGCATTACAACCCTAGGAGTCTTTTACAAAAGACTCTTACAGAACCCGAAAAGACTTTGAACGAAAATAGGCTTTGGCTGTGCGCGTGGTGCTACAAATGCTACAAACGATGCCCCCAAGGATTAAAACCGCCAGAAATATTCCAAATTCTAAAAAGTGAAGCCGCAAAACGTGGACTTTCTAATGGTTTCGAAGAGGCGGTTGCAATAATAGAAGAAAATGTGCCTTTTCCAGTTATCTGCTGGTACACATGTTTTCACCCTGAACGTGCAGAAGTAGGTGATGAAAAGATAACTGAGGCTTTGGAAAAATTAGCCGCGCAGCGCATGCAAGCAAAAAAGAAAGAAACAGCCACTGGCCACAAGGGAAAGGTTGCAATCATCGGCTCAGGCCCAGCAGGACTTACAGCTGCTTGCGAACTAGCAGAAAAAGGATACTCGGCTACGATTTTTGAAGCTCTTCCAGAGGCTGGAGGCATGTTAAGGAAAAGCATGCCAGAGTACAGATTGCCCAGAAAGGCGCTAGAAAGTGAAATTCAATGTTTGAAAGATTTGGGCGTGGAAATAAGAACCAACACAAGGATTGGGAAAGACATTAGTTTTGATGAGCTTTGGCGAGACGGATATAAGGCTGTGTTTGTTGGAGTTGGCGCCCATAAGAGTCGAAAATTAGGAATTGAAGGCGCAGAGCTGGAAGGAGTTATTGACGCTTTGGGCTTTCTTTGGAAAGTAAGCATGCAACAAAAAGTCAGCCTTGGAAAAAAAGTAGGAGTAATTGGCGGTGGAAACGTTGCCGTCGACGCCGCTAGAACTGCACTTCGCCAAGGAGCCAAAGAAGTTGTTATTCTTTACAGAAGGTCACGAGAGGAGATGCCAGCTAATCCTTGGGGAGTTATGGAAGCAGAAAAGGAAAGTGTGAAAATCGAATTTTTAGTGGCACCCCAAAGAATTCTAAAAAAAGAAGGAAGAGCTGAGGGATTGGAGTGTATTAAAATGAAGTTGGGAGAACTGGATGAAACTGGCAGAAAAAAACCAATGCCAATTGAAGGCTCCGAATTCTCTCTAGAACTAGATACGATAATAGTTGCTATTGGAGAAACAACAGAAACTACTTTCTTGCCCAAAGAAGTAGAAGTGGAAAGAGGCAACAGAATTCTAGTTAACCCGATTACCATGGAAACCAGCATGACGGGAGTTTTTGCAGGCGGAGACACGGTCACTGGACCAGCAACTGTGATAGAGGCTATACTTGCTGGAAAACGAGCCGCATGTTCCATCAACCAATATTTAACGGAGATTAGGGAAAGGGAGGAAAGAAACCGTGGCGACTGAAAAGAAAGTTGAAGAAGAGCCGCGAATCGGCGTCTATGTGTGTCACTGCGGGCTAAACATAGCGGGTACGGTGAACTGTGACGAAGTGGCAAGGTTCGCCGCTGCTCTTCCCCACGTAATTGTTGCAAAAGACAACCGATACGCATGTTCTGACCAAGGCCAAGAGCTTATCAAAAGTGACATCAAAGAGCACAACCTTAACCGTGTAGTTGTTGCTTCTTGTTCTCCACGCCTCCACGAGCCCACTTTTAGAAAAGCGTGTGAAGAAGCTGGATTGAACAAATATCTTTTCGAAATGGCAAACGTACGGGAGCATTGCAGCTGGGTACATCTTCACGATAAAGAAGCAGCTACAGAGAAGGCTAAGGACTTAGTTAGAGCGGCGGTGGCGAAGGTTGCTCTTCTTGAGCCAGCAATCGAAACCGAAGTTCCTATACTCAGAGAAGCGTTAGTAATCGGTGGTGGAGTGGCGGGAATTCAAGCAGCCTTAGACTTGGCTGATACGGGCTATAAAGTGTATTTAGTGGAAAGAGAGCCAAGCATCGGCGGAAGGATGGCGCAGATTGACAAAACTTTCCCCACAATGGACTGTTCAATCTGTATTCTTGCACCAAAAATGTCAGACGTAGGTCATCATCCCAATATCGAGTTATTACCAAACAGTGAGGTTCAAGAGGTTAAAGGATACATTGGAAACTTTAAAGTAAAAGTGCTGAAAAAGCCGAGATATGTAACGGACGATTGTAGCGCTTGCAACGATTGCTCAGAAGTATGCCCCGTAACCGCGCCAAATGAGTTTGACATAGGCTTAGCAACGAGGAAGGCAATTTATACACCCTTCGCTCAAGCGGTGCCATCTACCTATATAATTGACCGTGAAATATGCCTCAACAAAGAAGGAGTCATGGCGTGTGACAAGTGCATAAAAGCCTGCGAACGACTAGCCATAGACTTCGACATGAAACCCGAAACCTTGGAATTGGAAGTCGGTACAATAATTGTAGCAACAGGCGCAGACGTATACGACCCTTCCTCACTGCTAAACTACGGATACACTCATTACCCGAACGTACTAACCTCACTCGAATTTGAAAGACTAATCAACGCGGGAGGGCCTTCTGGAGGAAACCTTATTCGCCCAAGTGACATGAAAATTCCCGAATCGGTTGCCTTCATCCAATGCGTAGGCTCACGGTCTAAAAAAGGAAACTTCTATTGCAGCAATGTGTGCTGCATGAACACGATAAAAGACAGCCTACTAATCAAAGAACACTGGCCTGACGTTAAGATATACGTTTTCTACGTGGACATAAGGGCTGTTGGAAAAGGTTTTGAAGATCTTTATAGAAGGGCGAAGGAAGAAGGTGTAATATTTATTCGAGGATTGCCGGCAGAAGTGATTGAAGACCGGAAAACTAACAACTTATGGATAATTGGGGAAAATACGCTTCAAAAAGAGCTGTACAAAGTCAAAACGGACATGGTGATTCTTTCAATCGGCATCGAACCCTGTCATGACAGTAACGTTATTCAACGCTTCTTCACGCTGTCTAGAACTCCTGACGGATTTTTCATGGAAGCTCACCCCAAACTTAGACCTGTAGACGCCCCCACTGGGGGAGTGTTCTTAGCAGGCTGCGCCGAATCTCCAAAGGACATAAAAGACAGCGTAACCCAAGCAAGCGCTGCAGCAGCACGCGCCGGCATCCTGATGGCACAAGGAAAAGTAACTGTTGAAGCCATCACGCCCGAGCCTATTCCTGAAAACTGTACAGTCTGTGGACTATGCGCCCGAGTTTGTCCTTACAATGCGATTGTTGTGGATAAAGAGCGCAAGCTAGTCGAGGTTATTGAGGCTGCATGTGTTGGATGCGGCACTTGTGGTGCCGAATGCCAATTTGACGCCTTACACATGCGCCACTTCACAAACGCCCAAATCCTAGCTCAGATTGACGCGTTGACGGAAGAAGATGCTGACAAGAAGATAATTGCATTTTGCTGCAATTGGTGTGCTTACGCAGGGGCAGATTTCGCAGGCGTCAGTCGAATGCAATATCCGCCAAACGTACGCATAATTCGAACGATGTGCTCAGGAAGAGTGTCACCAAAGTTTGTTGAACACGCATTTGCCAGAGGCGCAGGGGCAGTGTTAGTCGCTGGGTGTCACCCAGGCGACTGCCACTATATCGACGCTAACTTTCAAACGCAAAAAAGAGTAGAGAGATTGTGGAAGAAAATGGAAAGACTGGGAGTTGACAAAGAGAGGCTTCAGCTTCTGTGGGCTTCTGCTGCTGAAGGCGAAAGATTCGCATCTAAAGTACGCGGAATGGACGCAACATTGAATAAGCTAACACCTGAGGAACTGGAAAATTCAAAAAAAGGCTTTGTAGGAAGCTAGGGTGGAATTGGTTATGCCTCAAAAACTGTGGAGAAAACCCTTAGACACTGAAAAAATCAAGCTTCCCATGGCAGAAATCCACATCATAAAGGATTTCTGTAAAGGCTGTGGCTTCTGCATCGAATTCTGTCCAAAGGATGTATTAGAAAAATCCGACGAGATTAACAAGAGGGGAGCATACCTGCCAAAAGTGGTGGATGAGAGTAAATGTGTTCTCTGTGGCTTTTGCACGGCAATCTGCCCTGAGTTTGCCATTTTTACCATTGAAAAGAAATGTAAGGAAGGTTGTGAGAATGGAGAAAAAGAATAGAGCGGTTCTTACAGGAACGCATTTCATGAGCGGAGATCTGGCATGCGCTGAAGGAGCAATTGCCGCTGGATGCCGATTCTTTGGCGGCTACCCAATCACTCCCGCCACTGAGATTGCTGAGCGAATGGCTAGACGAATGCCCGAAATTGGCGGTGTTTACATTCAAATGGAAGACGAAATCGGCTCCATTGCCGCTATCATTGGGGCCTCTTACGCTGGTAAGAAAGCCATGACTGCAACGTCGGGTCCAGGATTCAGCTTAATGCAGGAAAACATAGGATTAGCTGTCATGACTGAAGCACCTCTTGTTATCGTAGACATAATGCGTGGTGGTCCCAGCACCGGTCAGCCAACCATGCCTGGGCAACAAGATATGATGCAGGCGAAGTGGGGATCCCACGGAGACTACGAAATTATCGCGCTGGCTCCTTCATCTGTTCAAGAGATGTTTGATTTAACAATAGAATGCTTCAACCTCGCCGAAACCTATCGTGTTCCAGTCATGTTGCTAGCTGACGAGATTATTGGTCACATGTGGGAACGAGTCAAGATTCCACCCCCCGAAGAAATTGTTCTTGTCAGTCGCAAAAAACCCAAAGTGCCGCCGAATGAATACCATCCCTTCAAACCGGACGGAAACCTAGTTCCTCCCATGGCTTGCTTCGGAGAAGGCTACCGCTTCCACGCCACCGGCTTAACACACGACGAAAAAGGTGCGCCCAAAACGGTAAGCATCGAAGAGCAGACCAAACTTGTCAAAAGGCTGTGCGACAAGATACGCAAGAATGCTGGAAAAATAATCAAAGTTGAAGAAGTAATGTTGGAGGACGCTGAGGTGGCAGTTATTGCTTACGGCATTACTTCCCGCGCAGCTTTAAGTGCAGTGCGAAAAGCCAGAAAGGAGGGGATAAAAGCGGGGTTGCTTCGATTAATCACCATTTGGCCCTTCCCAGAAGAACTAGTTGCTGGAATTGCTAAAAAGGTTAACGTCATAATTGTTCCTGAAATGAATTATGGACAGCTAGTTCGAGAAGTTGAAAGAGTGGCAAAGACGACTCCAGTCTTTCTCCTTTCAAAACTTGGTGAAGAACCCCATCGACCTTCAGAAATTATAGAAGCTATGAGGAGGGCTCTGAAATGACCGAGTCAAACTTGATGTTAGAGCATCCCTTGGCGAAATATTTGAGACAGGAAAGGATGCCACACATTTGGTGCGAAGGCTGTGGAAACGGCGTTCTGCTGTGCAGCTTCTTTGAGGCTCTCGACGAACTTAAGCTGGACTTGGACAAGTTAGTTGTCGTTTCGGGAATCGGATGCATTGGTCGCGCAGCTGGCTATGTCAACGTTGACTCGTTCCACACAACGCACGGTAGAGCCATAGCCTTTGCTACAGGAGTGAAGCTTGCGAATCCAGACTTAAAAGTCGTAGTCATCAGCGGCGACGGCGACCTCTTCGCTATCGGCGGAAATCACTTCATCCACGCTGCCCGTAGAAACGTGGATATCAAAGTTATCTGCGCCAACAACTTCAACTACGGAATGACTGGCGGCCAGTATGGTCCAACTACACCCTTAGACTCATGGACCACAACTACTCCTTACGGAAACATTGAACATCCCTTCAACCTAGTTCATCTAGCTGCAGCATCTGGCGCCGTGTACGTTGCCCGATGGACAACGCTTCAAGTGAGAAGACTAAGAAACTCGATAGAAAAGGCGCTGCAAAAGGAAGGCCTCTCCTTCATTGAAGTCATATCGCCGTGCCCAGAGATTTATGACCGCTACAACAAACTTGGAACAGCCATTGACGTAATGAAACGGTTTAAGCTGGTGTCGGAAGTTCGGCATGGTTACGATCCTGCAAAAGCAGAAATAACAAAAGACCAAATCATAGTGGGCGAGTTTATCGATATTGAAAAGCCAAGTTATGGCAGGTTATTCCGAGAAATGACTGCTAAGGTGCAGAAAAAACTCAAAGGAGGAAAAGCCAAATGCGAACGGAAATAAGGTTTGCAGGTTTCGGAGGACAAGGCATCATCCGGTCAGGCTTGATACTGTCCATGGCAGCCTGCATTTACAGCGATAAAAACGCCGTGCAAACTCAATCCTATGGACCAGAGTCAAGAGGCGGCAGCTGCAAATCCGAGGTGGTCATAGCAGATGAAGAGATAGACTTTCCAAAAGTAGACAACCCAGACATAGTAGTGATAATGTCACAGGAAGCCTACCACAAATACGTCAGTACCGCAAAGAAAGGTGCAACAATCCTTGTTGACCCTAACAGGGTAACAGATAGAAGCGACCCAGCAAACACAAAAATATATGACATACCGGCAACGAAATTCGCAGAAGAAATGGGTAAAACAATAGTAGCAAACGTGGTTATGCTAGGCGCTCTAACAGCCATCACAAACACAGTCACGCCGGAAGCCATGAAAAAAGCTGTTTTACGGAATGTTCCAAAAGGGACTGAAGAACTGAATATGGCGGCCTTTGAAAAAGGCTATGGCTATGGCAAACAACTTCTAAAAAGCCAAAGCAACCGCGAGTAAGCTATTTCTCCAGTCAAAATGGAAAAATTTCAATGAAAAAAGCTTTTCAAGTAAGCGCCCGACTCGTCAATAGGTGAAAGAAAGTTGAAAGTAGGTATAATATCAGACACGCATGACAATCTGCCTCTAGTCGACAAGGCAATAGAGAGACTCAACCGAGAAAAGGTAAAAATAGTGCTCCACGCAGGTGATTACATTGCGCCCTTCACCGTAGTGCGTTTCAAACAGTTAGAAGCAAAACTAATTGGTGTTTTTGGAACAACGATGGCGACCATGAACTATTGAAGAAACGATTCGCAGACATTGAAGCAGCGGAGATTCGAGGCAACTTCGCTGAGGTTAAAGTCGATGGGTTGAAAATTGCATTACTGCACGGTGGAGAAGAAGAGCTTTTTCAATCGCTTGTCAACATTGAATGTTATGACGTGGTGGTTTATGGACACTCGCATGAAGCGCGAACGTACAAGAAAGGCAAAACAACAGTAGTTAATCCTGGGGAGGTCTGCGGCTACTTAAGCGGAAAATCTACGATAGCTCTATTGGACACAGTAACTCGAGAAGCGAAGATTGTTCAATTATAGTCAACTCTGCCTTTTTCGTTTGATTTTCTCTACAGCTTTGCCTACCCCTTCCCATCCTTCGACTGTTTTCGAATGAACAATTTCGAAGGCTTCCTTCGACGTCAACAACATATGCTCCTCCCTTGTAGCTGTTCTCGAGAGATACCTCGCAGCCTGCAACACATCACCACTTAGCCGAGAGTCTGTCTGGTCGGCCAGATGACAGATTAATGCTTCAACTGTTCTAGGCCACATCGGCCCTGCTTGACCTCCATGATGAGCACAAACTATGTGAACTAAATCTAGTGGGAAATCTCTTCGAATCAATTCGGCGGTGATGAGAGACAAGTGGTCTAGGCGTTCCCCGATGTGTGAAGTGGAGTAGCCTTCACCTTTCGACTCGTAAGTTAATGGTTTGAAAATGTCGTGCAACACAACGCCTGCCATTACGAGGTCATGGTTCACTTTGCCTCCGTATACTTTCTTGGTAACATCACAGAGTGTTAATGCAATTTTTGCTGTGGCAAGAATGTGCTCAATGAACCCTCCGGGATAGCTGTGGTGACGGGAGAGACTGGCAGGAGAAATGTTGAGGGGTAGTCCAGAATAAATTGTTCCGCTAATTTCGATTTGCGGGTTTTCAACTATTTCTGCAACTTTTTCTCGAAGCCTTCTGTCCTTTATTTGGTTCAAAACGCGTCTTAGGCGGGAATTCAAAACGTATCACTCTCTTCTCTCTTTGCTTACTCGCTTTTTTTGAATTTTCCGTTTTTCCCTCGCCGCTAAAGCGTGAGCTAGGCGGATGGGTTTTGGAATTCGATAGGTTGGGGTACAGTGCTTGACGATTTCTATGGCTCTTTTCAGCGAAACCATGTGTCCAACGCTGACGTAGACAGGTTTTGTCCCCTTTCTAGTGGTAAGCGCCACCCCCACTACTTCCTCTTTGTCTGTTATTGGCGCCCAGTTTGCTTCATTAAATTCACCTATCTTCCCGATCAGTGGGCGCTTCGCTACACCGACAGTTGCTCTGTCAATGACAAGTCCTAAGTGGCTGGCAAGTCCAAGTCTGTGAGGATGCATTATTCCTTGTCCGTCAACGAGGAAAATATCTGGTTGCAAGTGAAGTTTCTTGACAACCGCAACTGCTGGGGGGATTTCTCTAAATGATAATAGTGTTGGAATGTAGGGGAACTTCGTTTTGGCGCTGGTTGTTTTTGATTCAACGAGGGAAAGCGAGCTATAGTCAAGGACTACAGTGGCGCCAATTGACAATTCTTTTGTATAAGCTACGTCCACTCCGGCAACATATTGTATTTTATTAGGAGGTGTGTCTCGTCGAATTATGCGTTTTGAGATCTTTGACTGCGCTGCGTGAGCCTTTTTAACAGAAAACGGTGTTGAGATTTTTATTCGTTTAGATTTTTGCGAAGACAAGCCATGGCGACCTTACTTTTCTTTTGCACTAATAGTTTTTTCAAGCTTCTTAATTGAGCGCTCGAGCGAGCTTCTCCGTACTTCAATTGTAACGTCTCCGCGGGTGGCTTCTATGATTCTTCTTGCAATGTCAGTTTTTCGTCTTAGCGCAGAAAGAAATTGCAAAGCCTTATCCATGACCATAAGCTCGTCGTGGATGAGCTCCATTGTCTCAAGGCCTTTCTCAGCAACCTTCGTGTCTCCTTTTCTGAGATGATCTAAGGCTCTGCGTCTAAGCTCACCTACAACATCTGCTAATCCAAGCAAATATGAAGTGGATGGAGCACCGATTTTCTTGGGACCGACAAACTTTCCATCTTGCGCCAATTCGAGGAAAATGTGGGCTTCGGTGTATTCTTGAAAAGCGGAATCCACAATGCCTGCATAGAGAAATTTTTGATGAACTGGGGGGATATCATCGAGTTTTGTGAAAAACTTTTTTATCTCCTTTAGCAACTTCTCTGCTTCCCTGAACCGTTCCTTATGCACTAAGAAGATTGCTTGTTTCGAAAGACGGGTTGCCTTTCGCATGGCGTCATAAAGTTCATCTTTGATTTCTTCTCTTTCCCTTAATTCTTTGTCTATTTTGCTCAGAATATTTCTTAGCGACATGTGTATATGCTCCAAAATTGCTTTGGAGAGTGATTCGTAAAGGTGTCTTTATAGCCTTTTTGATGCTATCCCAGCTTGATGGGTTTCTCCAGTCTACTTAATAAAACCACTCGGCTATTTCTTGATTCGTCAAGCACCTTATAACTGGTTTCCTCAGCCAATGAAGCAGCAAAGTCTTGGATTTCCTCATGTAGCGGCGTGTTTGCATATGTTAGTCTCAGCCGTGAAAATCCAACATGCATATAAGCTTTTGGCTCCACATAAGTGGGACGGGCTTTTTCCACTAGTTTGCCATAGAATTCCGGGTGTTTAAGGTTGAGATGACGGACTAGAGTTATACGCATAACGGTGGGACATTTGAAGCTTGGCAGCAAAGCAAGGGTTTCGTTTAACTTCTCCCAAGCATTGGGGATTTGAGGTCGGCAAGTTTCGTAGTAAGTTTTTTTGTCTGGGGCACATGTTGAAATGTAAAGTTGTGTGGGTTCTTCGCTTAATTTAGACAACGCTTCAGGTATTGTCCCGTTTGACACGAGGAATGTTGTGAAGCCTCTTTTGTGGAAGGATTTAATCAAGTCTCCAAGCCGTGGATAGAGTGTTGGTTCTCCAGCTAGGCTTATGGCAGCGTGTCTCGGCGTCAACGCTTCTCTATACTTCTCCTTGTTAGCTTTGGAGTTTGCTTTGTAGCCGCTCAAGAGTCTCATTTGTGCTCTTATACAGCCCTCTACAATGTCTTCAGGCTCATCACAGGTTGGCAACACTATCTCTTCCCACTTTAATCCTTTGTCTCCGCTTTGAGCCCTCCAACAAAACAGACATCGCATTGTACAGTTAAAGACTGTTGGCGTCATCTGTATGCATTGGTGGGTCTTTATTCCGTAGAATTTTTGTTTGTAACAAGGTTGGTTGCGGATTAATGTGTTGTAGAGCCATTGGCAACGCTTGACAGCTGAGTGCTGGCCTATCATATGATATTTTTGGGTTTTCATCAGTTGAAGGAGTTCTTTTGGAATCTGAGATCGCATTGATAGGGTCCTCAAATTTTCTAGGAGAATCAATCCGTTTTGCGTTAATAAAAATGTGTCTTATTGTTGATGTGCAGATTTCTACGTACGACGTCTTGATACAGAGAGAGCTATGGTGTTTTTCCTTAGTTTTTTGATGCGTCTGTGGTACGCTATTTTTATTGTTATGACCGATAGAATGGCCGCGGATATTTCACTTCTTCTGAGCCACCAGTGCAATCTGGCGGTGGAAATGCAAAACCTCCGTTGCTAAAGTGATGCGTGCGGCAGTTGTCTAACAGGTTAAGTTTTAGAATTTTAAGTAGTTGAAAGAGTGCTCGTGGAATTGAAGGTTGCTATGCAGCATTTTCTGAAGGGATAAGGTTGATGCATTGTTTCTCACGCCACTGTTCATGTTTTTGCACTAGGTCTAGAATATCCGCAATCATCCAACCTCGCCACAAATTCAAAGTTTTGTCGTTCAGATATTTACCGCTTGTGGAAACGTCAAGGAGATTTAGCCTCCCACTTAGTTCTAAGTGTCTGAGTTTAGCGAAGAAGGAAATGATGCTCGGAGAGTGAGAACAGATAAAAGTTTAAAACATCCTCTTTACTAAGAAGTGTCAAACCTTCGTATAGCCATAACATGAGGGAACAACATGCACAGAAAATTTCACTTAAAAAGAGCTCCAACTTTCTTAATAATTCTACTCGTTTCAGCTTTTTTCGCAGCCTTGCCTACACCGAAAGTTTATGCTGAAGTCTCAATAAGTGAACTTTCTGAGGACGAAGGGTTTGTCGGGGACCTTGTCAATTTAACTGGGCAAATTAATACAATAAATGGCAACTACGAAATTCTGTTCGATGGAACAACAGTCAAAAGCGGAAATGCAACGTTAGGAACCGTGGAGGACACATTTTTGGTTCCAAACAGCACCTCTGGCAACCATGATGTACAATTACGAGATGTTCTTAACACCACGGAAAGCGATGCTTTGAACTTCACCGTCAATACAAAATACATTGTCAAGGCAATAACACCGCAGGCGCCAAAGCAGTTGCAGGAAGGTACAAACATAACTCTTTTAGCTGAGATCACGGGAGGAGGCGCAGGCAAAACTACACGTGCGAACATAACTGTGCAGGACCCGGACAATATGACTTATTCATCACCCGAATTTCTTATACAAATAGATGAATTCGGCTATGGCAACAACATTAGCGAAATATACCCTGAAAATTTTGGAGAGAATGCCCATACTTTCTTCGTTGGTGTCTACAACATGTCACTGGTTGATACGCTTAATGCAACTCTTGCATCAGGAACATTCACCGTAGGATTGACAGATGCCTCGAAGTATCACAGGTTTCAAACAGTCTATATTCAAGCCGCAAATTACACTTCGACCGAGTTCTTAACGATTAAGATAACTCACCCTAACGGAACAGTTGAACTTACGCCAAGTAACGCGTCAGGACCTATTGGGATAATCACCGCAAACTGGACAATTCCCGCAAACGCTAGCATAGGGCTTTACAGAGTTGATGTAAAAGATACAAAACCGCTTGGGACTGAAAAACCAGTGGCGGACAGCCAAAATTTCACAGTTGTTTCGAAGTCCTTTGCTTGCGAGGTTAAGACGTTTAATTTAGACAAAGAACCTGTGGAGGGCATTCTGGTTGAGGCGTGGAACGTTACTAGCCCTCCAATCGTGAGAAATGAAACCACAAACGAAGAAGGAGTTACAATTTTCCTTTTGGAAGCCGCGAATTATACTTTCAAGGCTTTTTGGAATGCTTCAGATGGACCTAAGGCAGGAGTGGGTGGAACATCATGGATAAGTTTAGCTGGAAACCTTACTGGAGGTTCAGCTGTGAACATTACGTGTTCCCTTGCTCACATCAAAGTAGCAGTCAAAGATGTAGAAGGAATGGTACTTCCCTTTGTCGGTATACGCGTAAACTTCACCTATGTCTCGAGATTGGATATTCCTATAACCCCCACTCCACTCCTCTCTGAAACTGACATAACAGGTATAAGCATATTTCAAAACATGTTCACAAACGTTAGCTACACTATACAAGCAAATCGTTATAGCTACATATTCGACACAGCCACAATAAACCTTACATCCACGAGCTGGCTCAACATAACCTGCCCAGCATACGAGCTCATTATAAACGTTTATGACAGAAACGGCTCGGCGTTGCAGGATGCACAAGTGAAGGTTTATGAATGGAGCATTGGGCTAAGCGGCTTGGTGGGAATAGAAAACACGGGGGCGAATGGAGAAGTTACTTTCAATTCTACTTTTGGAAAGTACACAGTGGATGTGTACAAGGACGAAATACTCTTAAACCAGACAACAATACTCCTTATAAACCAGCCAACTACTCTTGCAGTTTATTGCAAGCTCTACAATCTAACACTTGGCATTAATGTACTGGACTTTTTTGGACAAGGGACACCAAACGCAAATGTTACAATAGAACGTGAAGGAACCGTTCTTTCATCCTTAAATACTGGAGCAGGAGGAGGCGCACAATTTACAAACCTCGTCGGTGGCAACTACAAAATCTTTGTTTACATAGGCGAAAAGACATATGAAATCACTACACTTTATCTTCAAGAGTCGAGAACGATTACACTAAAAATAGGAGGAATCGTGTCAATCGGCGGTTTCATAACAGAAACAAGTCTTTTCATTACTGCAGTCTTCATGTTATTGCTGGTCGCTATTTTTCTGCTTGCCTTCATTTATCGTAGAGTCAAATCAACTCCCAAAAAGGAGTAGCGAATTGGAAAAGTTTATAATACTCAAATACCTAAGCCATTTTCGTTGAAACGTGAAAACGTCCAAAATTGAATTTTGTATGAAACCACACTAAGGTAGTGTCTATGTTGGGTGAAGTAAAATATTGTTCCCCTCGATGTAATTTGTTCAAATGCGGAAAAAACGCAATAATCTATAAAGGCAATGATGTCTGGTGTAGGTGGACCGATGAAAAATGCAACGTCGCAAATTGCAACTACGCAACGTGCATTAAACGAAGACTACTGCCGAGCGGTATATGTGGAGAAACCATAAAACGGAAAACAACCGAAAAACGGATGGAAGAAGTTGTTGGACCCCCTGTAAAGCTTCGCGGAAAAACTCTAAGGAGGGTGGGCGAAAAAGAAATTTTCTAAAACCCCCTCTACAGAGATATAAACAGTTAACATTAAACCTTAACCAACCGCAACATATGGATAGGGTAGTCTCTTTGATCAAACGAGTAACTTGTCTTGCAGGAGGAATCGGCGCCGCCAAATTTCTTCAAGGTCTCGTTAGAATATTACCACAAGAAAACATAACGATAATTGTCAACACCGGTGATGACATAGAACTTCACGGTTTACACATTTCCCCAGACCCCGACATCATAATGTACACTCTAGCAGGCATTGTGAATGAAGAGAAGGGATGGGGAATACAAAGCGACACGTTCAACTGCCTTAACATGTTTCAAAAATATGGGTTGGAAACATGGTTCAAGCTTGGCGACAAAGACCTTGCTACACACATTTACAGGACACAACTTCTGAAAAACGGCTTCTCCCTAGGCGAAGTTACACGGAAACTCTGCAAATCTCTTGGACTCAAAGTGAATATTCTACCTATGACCAACGGAAAAATTGCCCCACAAATACTTACAAATGTGGGTAAAATGCATTTTGAAGAATACCTTGTGAGAAGAGGGGCAAAAGATAAGGTTCTAGATGTGATTTTCGAAGGCGCCGAGTCGGCACATCCAACTCCAGGAGTTATCGAGTCCATACAAGATGCCAGTGGCATCATAGTATGTCCAAGCAACCCGATAGTAAGCATAGGTCCAATTCTAGCAGTCAAGAAAATCAGAGAGGCTTTGAAGGAAACCACAGCGAAAGTGGTCGCCATAAGCCCAATTGTTGGAGGTGGCACGATAAATGGACCTGCAGACAAGTTGATGCGGGGGCTAGGGCTAAAGGCTTCAGCTTACTCTGTTGCTTCCCTATACCGCGACTTTCTTAATGTGTTCATATTGGACGAAGTTGACGAGGTAGAGAAAGAAAAGATTGAAAGGCTTGGGATAAAGGCTATCGCAGCTAATACGATCATGCGCTCGTTAGAAGACAAGGTCGAATTGGCGAGACTAGCTTTGGACGCCCTTGATTCCACCGCATACTAATCTGTGGAAACCCGCTTTATAACAGGTGGCCTAATTTTCTTCAAAATGCGGTATCCGCAGAAAGTGCATTTGACTCCTCCACCGCGTAGCTCCAACTCTTCAGTGGGCACTTTTGCCCCGCATCTCACACACTCGTAAACAATTCCGTCACCTGTTTCTTCAGACATCGTGTTTCGCTCTCTTTAACGATGGGTAGCTAATGTGCAATTTAAATCTATTGACTCTTCCTGAAATCCATTTTTCTGTGCAAACACAGATCGGAGTTCTTTCAGTGATTATGGCCTCATTTAAGAACGAAATACGTTATTTTTCATAGCTTTGTATGTTGATATTTCTGTTGATCTCGTGCAAAGATGTGTTTCGCAAGCGAAAAATCCAGACACACATTAAAAAGTGTATTCTTATAGAGTAAGGATAGGACAAGTTAAAACGTCTAAAGAAAGTGACTTGGGATGTCGATTATAGAAATAATAACGAGAGCCCTTATGTTCAAGAATAATGAAATTCTCACAGCCTTTACAGAAGGAGAAAAACACGCGTTTCTTCCAAGAGGGTATGTTGAATTCGGAGAATTCGCAAAAACAGCCTTGAAGAGAGAATTAGAAGATGCGCACGCGCAATAGAAAATCAATTGAAGTTATTCTCAAATGCCGATTTGACGTCCCCATAGTTTTAGAGATTCAAGAAAAGGAGATGGATAACGCAATAAACATGATTCAGGGAAAGAAGTATCTTGAAGCGTTACTAAATTCGAAACAGAGAGGACGTTTCACAAAAATGGAAGAGAACTAAAATACGCGTACAAAGGTGTAGGGTTATGAAGGGTAATTTGAAGGCTATTCTCAGAGGAAAGCTTTCGCCTGAGGAGCTTGCTTTAGTTTACAAATCTTATGATATCATTGGAGACATTGCTATTATACGTGTTCCAGATAAACTGCTGCCGCTCAACGAAACGATTGCTGAGGCTTTGATGCGACAACACAAACATGTTAAAGCTGTTTGGCGACAGTCAAGCCCCGTTTTCGGGGATTTTAGATTGCGCAAGCTTGAATGGATTGCGGGGGAGAAGAAGACCGAGACTGTTTACAAAGAGCATGGGTGCCTGTTAAAAGTTGACGTAGGAAAATGTTATTTTTCTCCTCGACTTGGTTTTGAAAGGATGCGGATTGCCAACTTAGTTAGGGATAATGAAGTTGTTGTGAATATGTTTGCCGGCGTAGGTTGCTACTCGGTAATAATTGCTAAGCACTCGAAAGCTGCAAAGATATATTCAATTGACATAAATCCCGTTGCAGTAAAATATATGCGGGAAAACGTTCTGCTGAATAAAATGGTTAACACGGTAATTCCTATAGAAGGAGACGCAGGAACAACAATTGATGAAATGCTAAAAAATACAGCTGATAGAATTCTAATGCCGCTACCTGAAAAGGCGTACAAATACATCGACTCCGCGTTCTTAGCAGTTAAGCTCCAAGGCGGCTGGATTCATTACTACAGTTTTGAACATGCGAAAAAAGAAGAAAATCCTATTGAGAAAGCAAAAACACAAGTTAGAGAAAAGCTAAAGCAAAAAAACGTCAACTTCGAATTACCGTTCGGTCGTATAGTGCGACAAACGGGGCCCAACTGGTATCAAATAGCCATCGATATTCAAGTTAAAAAGTAATGTGCAATTATAGCTGTTGGATCAGAAGATGTCAAAGCCTTTTGGGGCCAGATAGACGTCTGTTTATGATGCTTATGCAGCCCAAAAGGGGGTTGTCTTCTTTCTCATTAATTCAACATACCCTTTCAGAACTTCAAGCTCCTCAGCTGTCAAGCGGTCTCGAAACTTTGTCAGCAGAGCTCTGGCGTGATTTTCTGGAACCCGAACATAAAGAACATCTTTTTCGTTAATATGGCGTCCAACAACAGGTTTGTCCAGAGAAACAGCCACTTGCATACCAACTACAGCCTCAGAAACCGCCTTTCCCCGGTCTTGAATCTGTATAATCTCTCCCACATCCTCCCCGTCTTCTTTAACAAGGACAACCCTTGGTTCTATTCGGCCCGCTAGAACTTCCACTCCTACAATGGCAGGTTTCGCTTTTCTGAAAATGTATCCTAGCAATATTCGGATTTTGCCTGGTTTAGCGAGGCTGTCAAACTCTTCAAGAGATAGTTTGTCGCGTTCATTCTGTAGCCACTCCACAAACTCGTCTATTAATTGGTAGATTACGTTGTGTTGAAAGATTTTGACTCTCCGATCTTTAGCTTCTTCTTCAGCATCAGGCAATACTTTTACATTAAACGCTAAAATAGTTCCAAAAAGCGGCTCGTGCTCTTTTACAACGTTGGCTTCTACAACATCACGTTTCGACACATCGCCGACATCTGCTAGTCGTATAGGAATATTTTCCCGTTTCAAACTCTCTGCGATAGCTTCCAAGGAGCCCAACGCATCAGTCTTCAACACAATACCTTCAACGTCTGTTGCAATCTTTACCTTCTCAACTTCCTCAGAGACCATCCTGACAAACTCTTCAATCCGTTCTTCCGAAGGTATGACATACAACGGAGCTCCAGCCAAGGCCGTATCTAAATCTGGGGCAGCTATCTTTATACCCGATGCAGCAGAAACAGAATCCACCGAAGAAAACTTGTCGCGAGGATCCCTTATTTCATCCAAAGGCTTAGGCAAGAGAACCGCGCGAACTTTCGTCACAATCGGCTTCTCCTTGCCTCCAATCACGATTGTATCTCCTTTCCGAAGAATCCCATCATAAACAACAGCATTAACAGTCATTCCAAGCCCAGCTTCTTCCATTACTTCCAAGATCGTTCCTTTCCCAGGGCCTTCCGTTACCTGCAGTTGTGTCTTAAGATACTGTTGCGTTAACCCCACAAGAACCGAAAGAAGTTCCGGAATTCCTTCCCCTGTTTTTGCGCTAACGGGCACAAGGGCGATTGTTCGCGTGAAATCTTTTATTCTATCGAAACGTTCAGACTGAAAGTCTAACGTGGAGAAAGTGCGCATAATTGTATAAAGACGATTGTCAAGGTCTTCGCGTACATAGCGGCCTTGGGACTGATGGGATTTCAAAAAGAGTTTTTTAGGATGAGAAATCCATCCTGGTATGCGGTCAATTTTATTTACAGCAACCAGAAATGGCGTCTTTCTAGCCTTTAAAATGTCCAGAGACTCGTAGGTTTGGGTTTCAAAGCCCTTTAATACGTCAATTACTAGAATGGCGATATCGGCGGCGCCTCCACCTCGCTTTCTAAGGTTAGCAAAAGCCTCATGTCCAGGAGTGTCAATTACCAGAAGACCGGGAATCTGAATTTTTCCCTTCAATCGATCTAGCAATGAACCACATATCTCCATAAGTGTGTCTAGAGGGAAGAAACTTGCTCCAATGTGTTGGGTTATGCCGCCTGCTTCGCGTGCTTGGACACTGCTTTTTCTAATATTGTCTAGCAAAAGAGTCTTTCCAGTGTCAACATGTCCTAGCACGCAAACTATAGGTTGTCTTGTTGGCATAGTGTTTCCCCATATTGATTTTTTTCAGGCTCACTCTGAAAGCTTCATAAAAATGCTGTCTCTTTGATATAAACTATTTTGCTTAACGATGTTTCTACAGCCACTTTTTAATGCAACTGTTCTCTAAACGAAAATTGTGATGATACTTTTTGTGGGTTGAGAAAAAAGACAAGATTTCGCTGTTTCTGCTCACTATACAGCTAAGAAAGGCGTGGAAAATGTGCCTAGCTTTCTAAGCAGATGCGACGCCGAAAAGTTCTATATGTTCTAGAACCAAATGGGGGCATCAAATCATGTGTTTTCTTCCCCATTGGCACAGATGCTGTTCGAGGAAATATCATGAAAGGCAATTTGGAGGATATTTGGAACGACGACGAAATGTTTTGGAAGCTTAGAACAAGAGAAAATTTGGAATCATCTGAAGTGGAAGGACGTTAGTTGGATGTGGAATCTGAGAAGATAAGTACATTTGCGGGGGTTGCCGCGCTCGTTCCTATAGCTATTTCAATGGCGACCTTGACGGTCCAGACATTACTTGTATTGATACTAAAGAAACTTGGGAAAGAATTGTTAGTGCTCTCTTAGTTATACCGATAACGTCTTAGCTCTAAGCTTTACCTTTTTCCTCTTTGCCGAAATATTTTGTCCATCTCAGTTTTCTTGAATCTCTACCCAGTTTCAAGCTGTTTTTGCGGCATTTGCTTGAACAGAACCATAGGATAGTGCCGTCATTTTTAACATACATTTGACCAACGCCTTGCTGAAATTCATGTCCACAGAAGGAGCATGGCCTTGATTTCGGCATTTGTAATGTCTCCAGTTTTCTCTTTTCAACGCCGCATTTTTCTTGCTTCGCGTTCCGTTTCTCTTAGCATCAATACGTCTTCAACTCGAATGGGGCCTTTGACGTTTCGAGTAATTATGCGCCCTTTGTCTTTGCCTTCGAGTATGCGCACTCGTACTTGTGTTATTTCACCGGTTGAGCTTGTGCGACCTATGACTTGGATGACTTCGGCGGGAATGTGTTCTAACCCTTCTGTTCTCTTCTCTTCTTTTCTGCTCATTTTACCGTTTGCCTCGTTGAAGTCCCTCGATTCTGCTGACTATTTCCTTGACGAGATTTGCAGCGTCTCCTTCTTTAAGAATACATACAGATGCAGATGGGACGTCAATGCCTACAGCTGCGCCTATTTTCTTTTTTGTCGGAACGAATATGAATGGAATTTTTCTTTCTTCGCAAAGGATGGGAAGATGGGCAACGACTTCTGGAGGTTCAACATCTTCCGCGATGACTACTAGTTTTGCAATGCCGCGTTCAATAGCTTTTGTTGTTTCGTTTGTTCCTTTTCTGACTTGGCCGGTTTGAGTTGCGATTTGCAGGGCTTCATAGGCCGCATCTGAGACTTCTTTTGGGGTTTCAAATTTTACGTAGAATGGTTTGGACATTAGCCTTCACCCTTTTCATGTTGCACAGCTTATTCAGCCTCTCCCATTTATAAGGTTTAGTTATTTTGTGCGTATGGTAGTGCGGCTTAAAGCATATAAGTTTTGGACTAAATGGGGGTGTTTTGGCGGTGTGTTGTGTTTCTTATCGAGTTTGAGAATTGCTTTCAGCAGATTTGTGAAAAGCTTTACTGCTGTAACGTTAACTATTGGAAGATGTACCCTTTTTTCAACTTCGTAAAATTTTTTGTATTTCGGAAATTCCGTATAACAGACTTGGCTGATTGGGAACTCACGCTTGGCTATTTCGTGTTAGCAAGCTTTTTCGTAAACTTCAGCGCATATAAGATGTCCGTCTGTCCAAAACAAACGATTTATGCTATAGGTTGATGCACACCAGATAAGATCGTCTAATGGGCGTTTGTCAAGTCCCAAAACAACAACTTTCTTTGTGGGTGCGATTTTTACCGTCAAAATGCTTTTCTACTCCTTAAATAGTGTGTTTAGAACTTTCTTTACCTTTTTGCTGATTATAGGTCCGAGACCATGCACGTCTTTTGCCCAACCATCCACATTAATTAGAGCGTTTATGGGAGTTTGGTAAGATTTAAGGATAGCTAACGCTTTTTCGCGACCGATATTTGGAAGACTTGCAATGAGGTAAAGCTGTGCATCAGCCAACGTTGCAATTTTCTTTGCAGCATGTACCACGGGAATCCGCTTTTCAATTATTTGTTCTTGTTTAGCAGCAGTGTACAGAAAGTCAACTGTTTCCTTATAGTTTGAAGTATGAACCAGCGCAATTCCCTGTTTTGCCAAAGCAAACATGGCGCCCCAAACTGCTGACGGGTTGATGCGGGTGAACTTGTAAATTATCGGCAGATATCCCTCAAGCAGAACAATGGCGGTTGGATACAGTTCTTTTAACCCAAAAAGCTGGTCAAATAAGTAACGGCGTGTTAGAGTATACACGAAGTCATGGACTGTTTTTCGCTCGACAGCGCAACGGTCTGAGAGAATATAATCGCCTTTTGGCAGCGGAAGGCTTTGAACTTTGGCTCCCCGTTCTACCAATCCTTTGACGATTTTTGAAGCGCTACTTGCTTCGCGGCTGTCAACTATTATCATAGGTTGCGGTTCTTTTTTCGGCTCTCTAATATACGGCACTAGTGTTTCGGTTCCAGACATTCTCTCAACTCAATCGTAAATAATAATCAAAAGTGTGTTCACTGACTAATAAAATGTTGAGAAGAATTAGTGTTGTGCTTTCTGTGAAAAAAGAAAAAAAGAGGAGTTTACAGTTTTAAGGGCCTTTCTTTGTGATTTCCTTGATTACACCCGCAGCGACTGTAGTGCCCATGTCTCGCACCGCAAATCGTCCCAACTCTGGAAAGTCGTTGTAAGCCTCTACAGCGATTGGATGTAGAGGTTCCATACGGACAATGGCGCCGTCTCCTGTCTTTAGGAATGCTGGTTTTTCTTCAACTGTCTGACCGGTTCGAGGGTCGATTTTTTTGATGAGCTCGGTGAATTGACATGCGACTTGTCCTGTGTGGTAGTGAAGGACAGGTGTGTAGCCAGCTGCAACTGCGGTGGGATGGTAGATTACTATAATTTGTCCAATGAACTCTTTGGCGACGCTTGGTGGACTGTCTGGATGCCCGCATACGTCTCCTCGGTGCACGTCATCTCTCGATATACCCCTCACGTTAAAGCCTATGTTGTCTCCTGGCTCAGCTTTAGGAACCCTTGCGTGATGCGTTTCCATAGATTTGACTTCAGCCTTAACGTTCGATGGCATAAAGATAACGGCGTCACCTTCTTTTATGACTCCTGTCTCAACGCGTCCTACTGGTACTGTGCCTACACCTGTAATCGTGTAAATATCTTGCACTGGCAAACGTAAGGGTTTATCAAGTGGCTTTGGTGGAACGTCGAAACCGTCTAAAGCCTCAAAGAGTGTTGGTCCTTTGTACCACGGCATTTTGTCGCTTTTCTCGACTAAGTTGGCCCCTGTCCAGCCAGATGTTGGTACAAACGGAACTTTCTCAACTTTGAAGCCAACCATTTTAAGCATGCGACCGATCTCACTTTTGATTTCTTCGTAGCGCTCTTGGCTCCAGTTAACTGTTTGATCATCCATTTTATTAACTGCTACTATCATCTGATGACAACCTAGTGTGAAGGCTAGGAAGCCGTGTTCTCGTGTCTGTCCGCCTGGACCGATGCCCGCTTCGAATTCCCCCCTCTTCGCCGAAACAAACAGTATTGCAGCGTCAGATTGACTTGCACCTGTGACCATGTTTTTGACGAAGTCTCTGTGACCTGGAGCGTCAATGACTGTGAAGAAGTATTTTTCGGTTTCAAATTTGAGGAATCTGAGGTCAATTGTTAAGCCTCTCTCTCGTTCTTCTTTAAGGTTGTCTAGGACCCATGCAAACTTGAAAGTTTCTTTGCCCAATTTTCTTGCTTCTTCTTCGTAAGATTTCATTACCCTATCGTCGATGGCTCCGGCTTTATAGAGCAGGTGTCCAGTGGTTGTGGATTTTCCATGGTCAACGTGACCGATAATGATTAGGTTTAGGTGTGGTTTCTCTGATTTGCTCATTTTTTCTTCTCCATATATTGTTTTTACTTTTCCTCTAATTTATTGGTGAATCGATTTACACCACTGTTCTTTCGGCAATATTAAGTTTACTTTCAAAGAATCAACTTTGACAATATTCAGAACTTAAGCGTTGCTAAACACCATAAGCTATGAAAAATCATATGTTCCCTCGCGTGGGCTTAATATATGAATACTGCTCGGCTTTTGATGTTGAAGTAGTGGCGCAGTGTCCACCAAATTGTCCGTAGAGGCAACGCGTGCGCGTATTCTATCGCAAACGCGAAGGCTAGAGTTTTTTGAACATCTTACAAAATTCCTCTGCCAGCTTGCATTTGATTCAGGTCTGAACTGATTTTATGTCCTCGCAATGAGGCTTCTAAATATGCAATAGGAGAAGCTCCTTCATTATGAATTGTTTATCCACGTACACACATTGATTGGTTAGGGATACAATGCACGGAAACATTTTTATTGTCTTATGGCCTCAACATACGTGCTTTGATGTCTTGGGTGAAAGGGAAGACGTTGGATTCTTATTTTAAGGGTGGATGAAGGTTTTGTCTGAAAAATCGAGGAAGGAAAAGAAACTGATGGCAGTTCGAGGTGATTTGGCGGAGCGAGTCATCGGTATTGCGAATAGGAAAGGACGAACTGTTTATAGTTTTGTTAATGAGGTTGTTGAGCAGGCTATCGAGGCGGATTATATGGATAGTTCTCTTAAGAATATTGTTGAGTTTCATAAACTCCTTAAAGTGGAGAAGGAAAGCGGGGCTGTCATTACCGCTAAGGATAATTTGCTGTTTTTGATTGAGAAGCTTTATCCGTTGGAGAAAGAGGCACTTTTGGAGAGATGGTATGCTTCTGGGCGGTGGTATGGGAAGTATTTGCAAATTAAGTTTCTTGATGGAGGGCAATTGGGCATGCTTGAGAGGTTGTTGGATGCTTGTACTTGGGATTCCAGCGAAATTCAGCTTCGCGAAAATGGTGACGCTCTTGTCTTGAATTGCGTTTCTTTATGGAGTTCCAAAGAGTATACTGAGCTGGCCTCTAAGTTTTTAGAGGGTATAATTCACGTTTTAGGTTATGAAACTGTTAAGAACGATGTTTCAAAAGGGTTAATTGTACTGGAATTCAGAAAGAAAGGTTCTTCCTAACAATGCCTCATAAGCGTGCGCTAAGTTTTCAGGAATAAATTTTTGTTAACAGAAGTTAATGAGTGGCAAGTTTTGTATCTTTTAGTTTGATAATGTAAGCTGCAAGCATTTATACTGAATATACACATTATTTGCCTTGCTGTACAAAACAATAAAAAGGAGAAGGAAGAAACGAAAAAATTATTGACAATCTACTTCATAACAGTTCTGGCGATTGCATTAGCTTTTCAAGTAATTCCGTATGTCCATGGCGAACACGACGCTGAGGTTATTTGGTGGAAGGCTGAGGTCGATAATATTGAGGTCGGATTAGCAGTTGGCAAAGATCTGTATTTGAAACAGATTACATATCCTGTATGGGTGTACTTTAATGTAACGAACAGTGAGACCAGTGATCATGCAATTGTGTCAGTTCGGATCGCAATCCCATGGAATACAGTGAACGATGAAGCGTATTTTGAATTTAAAGATGGCGTAGCTGGAGTCGCTGCCGAAAACTGGAGGTTTGACACCTCGGATCCTGACCCTGATGGTGATCCTAGGGAAATATTTGTTAGCGTTGGTGATAACGGTAATTCTATTTCTCCTGGCTCTACTGGTGTCTTTGCGCTTGAGTTCAAAGATGGACCTGATACCTGCAAGCACAGATTCCGGATCGATACAACAGACGAAGAGCCACAGTCCAAGTACCATGAGCTCTTTATAAATATCGATGGAAATAAACCCAAAATCACATTGACCCATCCACTGGATAATGCTAATGTTACGGCAATATGGGATCCATATCCAGATTACCACTATGTAAAGATAAGTGGCACAGCGAATGACCCCGAAGATCATTTTAGCGGCATATCTCTCATCGAAATCTACGTAAACGATACTCTATGGTGGTCGCTACCTTATGATCCGCACCTATTCAAGGACGAGCCGATTGAATTTGAGGTTCAGGGGAACAAGACGGATGCATTTCCTGAAGAGGGGTGGTATCGCGTGTGCGCAAAAGCCACGGACGGAGCTGGTAATTCGGCTAATATCACACACACATTCTACTTGGACGTCCTCGGAGTCGGGATATCGATTTCCCCAGATAAGGGAACAGTCGGTCCCACAACAGAAAAACTCGACTCAGGCGTATACGAGGGAAGTATCTATGAGTATCCACTTGCAAACAAGGTGCTCGGACAAAATGTAACGGTAACAGGGGCAGGCTTTGAGCCAGATTCTACTGTTGATGTAACAGTATGGGCTCCAGACATATATGAGGACGATGAACTTCTTGTTGTGAAAGATGCTGAAACAGACGAAGACGGTAATTTCGAAGCATGGTTCTTGTTTCCAACATTGCCACAAGATACATACGAAATCAATGCTAAGGATCAGGAGGGCTTTACGGCTCTTGAACCTGCATACTTCACAGTGAATCCTCAGATTATCTACAAACCTGTTGTGGTCGTCGGACCTGCAGTCATCGAGGTTATGGCTACAGGACTGGAATCGTACGATTATGTAGATGGCTTTACAATCGATGGCACAGACGCCTTGATGGGAACCAATTTGCACGTCATCGACTGGCGTACTAAAATAGATGGCGTTCTCTTCAGTTCAATGGCTGAGAAACCAGGCTTCCTGATGCCTGTCCTTGAACCTGGAACATACGAGATCGGTCTAGATTTTGAAGAGGGAGAGTCGATATCTAATGTGCTGCATGTTATTAACTCCTTCAAAGACTTATCCGACGCCATAGATGAAATCTTCAACATCGAAGACAAGCTTGATTATCTCAAACCAATGATTGAGAGAATCGATGATAACGTAGTTTGGATCAGAACAACACTTGGCAAAGTTGAGGGGAAGATAGACGACTTTACACTAACGATCGATGAAATCAACGGAACGACAGTTACTATCCTTGCAAGACTAGACGACGACGTTCACTCCGGAGAGACAGAATGGGAGCAAGAAATCCATGGGTGGATTGAGCAAATCAAAGACGACGTAGCCATAATTAAGACTGATATCGGTGATATCAAAGTCAATGTGAATGAGTTAAAGACGGCTCTCAGCGAAACGGATGACAAAGTGACAGACATCCTTTCTTTAGTGGAAGACGTACCTACCCAATTGACCATAAATATTGCCACAGTATTGTCCGCCATCTCTGCGATTGCAGCAATTACCGCAGTCGTAGTAGTACTAAGAAGACTCAAAGTTGCCGCTTAAATGCCAAAAAAAGAAACACACCCCCCCTTTTTTTTATAATTTCTAGACAAACAACACTCCTGGCAACAATCAACGAGGCAATTTAATGTCAAAAGGAGACAAAATATTTACTCTGATTAGTGTTATTACAGGCTGCATCGGCATAGCAGACGTAGTCATTTTAGGGATGTACATAACCATTTTTTGCCTACGTGTCGCAACACTGATTCCAAGCTTTCTCACAGAAGCAATAATCGCCGCAATTGCAGCAGTCACATCAACCGCGATACTGCTCTTCGGGTCCTTCCTCATCTACAAGGGCCAACCAAAAAATGGCGGCATATTAAACATACTCGCAGGAGCGATAACGATAATCATTTATGTATACTATACTGCAAGGTGGAATTTCCCGTTACTTGTGGAACTGGGCCCAACTGGCTATCTATTGCTTGTTCCAGCTCCTGTAAGTGGCATTCTAGGGATTCTAATTTCAAGATTAGAGAGCTAATTTGAAACCGTACCCTTCAATCCACTAGATCGCAGGTCTACCGGCGTAATTCGTGGGAGTTTTCTGAGCATCCCATAAGAACCCAATAGCAAGATTGAAAAAGTGGCAAACATTAAACCAATTCCAACTTGTTCCTCAAATGCCTGCCACTGCGAAAGAATATTGACATACCCGGCGCCCATCGATGACAAATAGAAAATTTCAACGAACATTCTCAAAATGTTTGCGAGAAAGAAAGCGACAAAACCGATGACGCTAAGAGCCGCATATTTTCGTCTAGTCATAGGTCGTCCTTCAAGGTTGACGTAAACCCAAACTAGAAACACATACATGAACCCCCATAAACTTACGCCAACCAAGTCCACACACGACAACGTAACAACAAACCTGTGACCAAGTGAAGGCACATGTATTATTGTGCCTTCTGTCACTGATGATACTCCAACAACTGACAACAGGAACGAAACAAACGAGGCAATCCAATTCTCAATCACAGAGTCACACTCCCCAAATATCCAATATCTAACGTCATCAGACATACTAAACTTGCCAACGCCGATATAACTACCTTGTGCAGCAACAATATTGACACACGCTAAAAAACGTCCATCCTAATTGCAAACACTAAGTCGCCAACTAGAGATAGCGTGCTCTTCTCCAAAGGCAGAAGAAGAGAAATACACGTGGCAATGCAGTTTCCTCTTTTTCTCTTGCAAAAGAGACTTTTCTTCTAGCAGACTGCTTTTCTAGAATACACTAATATGAACCAGACTAGACTTGTCTTGGCAAACAATAAAAACTTGCAAAACCATTTTTTCTCCCAAACACATAGATATTAGCCCGCTTTCCTGAGCATAAGGAGTAACACCATAATGCCAACAAATTTGCCCCCAGAAGCAAAAAAGAAGTGGAACGAGGCTTCGATGGCCAGAAACCCAAGAGAGAAGCTTCAACTCCTACAAGAATTTCTGAGCTTGGTTCCTAAACACAAGGGTACTGGAAAACTTCGTGCACAAATTAAAACCAAAATGGCTACGTTGCGGAGAGAAGTAGAAGAGGCAAAACACAGAAAAGTCGGTGTGCGAGGACCGAAGTTTTTTATTGAGAAAGAAGGAGCTGCTCAGATTGTTATTTTAGGGCAAACGAAGGTGGGACGCAGCAGCCTTCTAGCTTCTGGCACAAACGCGAAAGTTCAAGTCTCAAACTACCCCTTCACAACACGTGAACCGGTTCCGGGTATGCTTCCTTTTGAAGACCTTCAAATTCAAATCGTTGAGGCTCCAGCAATAATTGGAGGTGCTGCCGAAGGAAAGACATGGGGACAACAAACATTGGCGTTGGCTCGGAACGCAGATGGCT
>Ga0209978_10000020_pt1 | contig 74352 bp, 114 predicted proteins | sample BentaG_FD_182805 | JGI IMG/M metagenome (GOLD analysis project Ga0209978, IMG submission 182805) | Deep subsurface microbial communities from South Atlantic Ocean to uncover new lineages of life (NeLLi) - Benguela_00093 metaG (SPAdes)... | ecosystem: Environmental > Aquatic > Marine > Oceanic... | reverse complement strand
GTACCTACAGGGATCGCTCCCCCAACTGACATTGCTTCTAGTAGCGGGAGGCCCAGACCTTCAGCCTTAGAGGTGTTAAGCAAAACATCAGATGCAGCATACATAAGCCAAAGAGATTTGGGGGAAAGAGTGCGCTCCCAGAATTTCACTCTGTCCTCTATTCCCCACATCTGGGCATAATATTCCAAATCAAAACCATAGGCACTACCGAGACGAGTTACCATCCACAACTCTGTATCATCCTTATCCTTAGAGAATTCAGCAAAAATTTCCATTGCCCCTACAGCATATTTTCGTTCGTGGTTGTCACCCACAAAAAGAACAACAAATTTGTCGGCAACATTAAATTCTTTTCTAACTTTTTCTTTATGTTCCTTTTCGATGGGCCGCCAAGATTTTTCCTCTATTCCAATGGGCAAATAATGAACATCCAAATCCAAATCAAGACAGCAATGATGGGCAAATTTACTAATAGCGAAACTAATGTTCATAAATCGAATGGGGAGGGCAAACCTGCGGGAAAGGGGACCACCATCAAGAGGGAAAATTCCTATGTATCTCCATCCCTCTCGTTTCTGTGGGGGGAAAAAGGCAAGAACTCTTTGAGTCTGAACTGGAAGATCCAAAGCAACAACAACTTTGTTAATGTCTAAAGATTTATCCCCCAGCATCTCTTCCATCTGGGCGGGAATCCAATCTGCCCTAGTAGGAACAACTGTAAAGTTATAGGGATGGTACGCGCCCCGATAATTTAGACCCAAGAAATATAAAGGCTCCCTTTCATCTAAGCGGGGAGCAAGTCCCTCCGCGATCCTAAAATAACCACTACCTCTTGCCACAAATTCTGAAATATACAATATAGCCATCTCATTGGGCCTCATCCTTCCGAGCGAAGCAGTAATCATCAAATCGGACCGCCTGTCCGCACCGCATCAAAAATATCTGGAGATTCCTCTGAGCAGTTTGATAATTCTCAGATCCCCCACCAAAGTGATAAATAAGAGGTTCTGGAGTATAAATCACTTTATAACCCAAATGCTCCAGGTGAACACAATATTCCACGTCTTCAAAGTTGCCCTTTGTGTAAATCTCGTTTAGACCCCGAATCTTACTCCAGAGATTTCGTCTTGTAAGAAAACAAGCACCAGTAACAGATTGCATTTCCTCTCTTCGATTAACACGTATATCATCTGAGGGCCAGCCAATCATCCTGTGATAGGGAGCCCGTGTTACATTAAAAACCACCCCCGCATGTTGAATCCTACCAGCGGGGCGTTTGGGGTCATTGAATCTCTCAGGAAAAAATAATAATTTACACCCAACCACTCCCACTTTTGAATCATGCATCTCTTTCACCAGGAGGGCGAGCCAATCCCCAGTTGTTCTCGTATCACTATTCAACAAAAGAATAAATTGAGAACTACCAGAAGCGGCCCCTTTATTATTGGCTCCCGCATAACCAAGATTCTTTTTAGATTTTATCACACGGAAACGGCGATCCTTCTTCAAACTCCGATAGATGGTGTTTAATTCTGTTTCATTCTCTTCGGGGCTGGCATCATCTACAACGAAACATCTCCACGAGATTGAACTGGGATGTAACCTGAGAGAAGCAATTGTGCCCCGCAACATATTTGGATGCCCATAGACGGGAATTACAATATCCACCAATGGTCTTGGTGATGCAACCAAATCTTTAGGTGATTCTCGTTTCCTCTTCGGTATCCGTTTTTTCTTCCGTTTCTTTCCCATCCTTCTCCCGACGCCGAGAAAGTCCGTCCCCCACGTTAACTTTATCTCTCACATCCCACCATGCTTTCAATTTCATTAAGCAATCCTCGGCGGCCTCCTCCTCACTAGTCCCATAACCATGGAACCAAGGTCCATGTTCGGCAAACCACGCTCTACACGCATATTCAGTCTTCCCACGGGGGTCATAAGCTAATATATAACCTGATGCTTTCCTTTTAATCTTGTCCAAGGCTTTCCTTAATTTCATCCCTCTCCTCCTCCTTTATATCAATCATAGGTATTGCTTTACCGTCCTTAAAAAGCAAAGGGTATTTACAAATCTTCGCCACTTGGGGTTGGCCTGCTTCATCAGGAGTTACAACTACACTTTTTTCAAGACCAAATCCAACATTCTCAATGTAATCCTTTTTGGTAATAGCCATCAGCAGGCCGTCGGCTTTCATTTTCTCCTTGAGCCCAATATCCTCAGCAAATGCTTCTGAGCCCCGTTCAATCCCATATTTCTCCCAATGTTCTCTTCGGATAATCATTGCTGAGGAAACGAAATCATGAACGATTTCACAATCCTCTCTTATTTCAATGAGAGTATTATCCTTGCTGGGATCCTCACGATTGCGGGTGATTTTATGTTCGCTGGGAGCGGGGTAGGCGAACCACCCAAGGGCTCCAATATCAGGGTATTTATCTAGTAGAGCCACGCCTAAAGTCAACCAATTGGATCGGAATTGAAGGTCCGCATCCAACTTGACCAGATATTCCCCCTTCGCACAAGAAAAGAGCCGATGGATGGCTTCGCCCACTCCCATATTACTTCCTGTGTTGTATATAGCGGTGCTGATTTCCCTAGCCCACATTAAGTCTTGGATATAGAACCAATTCTCATCCGAGCCATCATCATGTACTAGCAACTCATAAGAAAATTTTGTGGTTTCCTTGATAGAATTGATCGTACTTTTCAGAAAAGCCAATCTTTTGTAACTGAGAATACATAGAGAAACGAATTTCATATCTCTATATCGCTCCTTACTTCATTGCCCCATACATCCCAGCCATTATGCCTTTGGCGGGCAAACAATTCCAAATATGGTGGGGGAGAAACCTTCTCTATTACTTCATAAATCTCATTAGGTTTTTGGCTGTGCTTTCTAATATCGGCAAACAGAACTGTAACTTGCCGTCTATCGGCAGGGGGCAATCGTCCTTTCACACCAAAAAGCAGTTGCTCCGTTTGCCCTTTAAAATAATAACCAAAGATAGATCTATGCTTTACCCAAGTGATACAAGTCTTGTAGGTAAACCCCCAGGCCTTCATCACTCGTAAAGCATCGGGTAACATCCCATTGGGCGACCACAAATATAGATGGGCGTTGTCCTCGGAGGGAATAGAGAGCGCACATATTTCTTCAACGGTCATCAGCGGATAATACTCGCCCGCCCCCCACCCCCAACCCTTGCCATACTTCCAAGGAGGATCAGCCAGTATCGTTTTATATTTCACTGTGTCTCCCTAAAGGAAAAACCACAGTTAGATAATCCTTCTAAGTCCTCTGACCTCAAAGGGAACTTACGGCAAACTTCTGGCCATTTCTTCTCCCCAAATACCTTGCATCGCCTGGTTTTGGAATTGAACGATTGACACGGTTTCTTCCGCTCGGTAATATCGAACGGTCCCCACCATCGCCACTCGTTCTCATCATCCCAATCTTCTACAGCCCAACCCTCGCGCTTTGTTAGATCTGCGTACTTTCCGTTTTTGGCCTCTTTGGGGGACTCGGCCATCTGACAATGATAGGCAAATCGCCCACAGCACTCTCCACAGCCCAAGCATTTACCAACACGCTCATAATCTATTATCTCGCCACCACGAATGACCCAGATTTTCATCCCCATTGCATTGTTTCCCTCAAATCCTCGGCGACAACCTTATCCCACCATTCTATCCTTACTCCTTTCTGTTTCCAAACCCTAGTAATAAAATGATAATCCCCGCACACAGGCACACCAAATGTTCCAATATGCTTCCTCCACAATGTTCCCCTAACCACAAAACATCCTGTATCTATATAGGCACTTTTTGGTTTCTGTCTCCATCGGCGGGGCAAAATTCCATGATAACGAATTTTACACTTCACCATAATGATATCTGGATTCTTCTTTTTAACAATGTTCCGAATCCCTGTCACAAAGTCAGGAATAATCAACCGATGATCATCATCTAAAATATAAACATACTGTCCCTTAATTCTTCCTTTGTGAGCAGCGAGCATCTTGTTAGCATAAAACTTCCCCCTCTTCTTATCATCCACTAAAATAATCTGTTTCCAATCATCATCCGTTTGTGTGCGAACAGATTCCATATTTTTCAACAACATGTGAGGGCGCTTGCATGTTCGTGTCACAAAAGTCAAAAATTCAGCCATAACCTAATAACTTCCTACAAGCGGCATTCCTCCTGGGGTAGTGTTGCTTATCTGTACCATGATAACCAACCCCTCTCTCTGAAAGTTCTATTGCTTTGGAAGGAACCACATAATTCTGGGCTCTATTCAAAATCCTGTTTGAGAGGGACAAGAGAATATCATCCGTTGAATAAGACCCCACACTATCATCGGAGAAATTGCCTATCTTGGCTCTCATCACAAAGGAATTCAGAAGTTTGTTAACATGACAAAGATGAACTCTTCCCAAAACTATATCTACTGGTGTGGGCCTAGATACATGATGAACTCTGGAACCAGAGGTGTAAGGGTTCTTTTTATCTCTCCCTAGTATTCTCCCTTCAAATCCTATAATTGCTTTAGGATGAGAGTTGTGCTGTTGAAGCAGATACGCCAAACCGTTCACCTGCAACGTTATATCATCGTCCACAAATAAGCAAAGGTCGGTCCCCGCCATCAGCCCCATAGCATGTCTCATCAGGCAATGATAATTATGATTGGAGTTTATTACAATCACTTCGGGGAGGGAAGGGAATACCACGTCCTTGTTATTATTAAAGACAATAATCTTATCGGGGGGGCGAGTGCCTCGTTTTAAATCTTCAATCACCCTCTCGACATTACCCGTTCTTTGTTTCCAATAATGTAAAAGAATCGCCGCAATTGTTGTCATTTCCTCCCCATTGCTTCTGCAATTTTAATGGCTGCTTGAACCCCCTCATAACCAATAAACCTAAGAACTGTTATACCCTCCTTTCGGCATCCTTCCATGATCGCCTGCGTTCCCCGTTCGTTAAAACTGCGCATGCTTTTGGTGGCAGCGACAATCTGCTGAGGAGTGGCGGGAACCCCACCCAGTTCTGGGGCATGATAATATCCACCTATTATCCGATGGCTACAAGCAATTATGTTAATCGGGTTACAACCCATAATAATAGCAGAATAGAGCGCGCAATGGAGACTCGTGCCAAACCCACCGTAGGGGCCTGGGTGTCCCTCATTTGCCTTATGAACTAACCCAACCATAGCATTGTATCCCACATCCGTAAGTATATCGGGGCGACGACCCTTTGGTGGGTAAGGTCTATAATGTAAAGACCAAAGTTTCGGGGGTTTATGTTCTTCAATAAACTTTCTGGATCCTCCCTCACCCATACCATAAAACGGGAAAGCCCAAATGTGTGATTTGGTCAAATAATCAGGAAACCTCCCTGGCCAAAATTCCTCAACGGTTCTATATTCGTTATTGTAATTATAAGTTCCATTCGGAAAAGCAACATAAGCACTTCCTACAACTATAGATAATTTATCCTTCAGGAAATCCTTGGGAAACTTTACTATTGTGGGATCAGCACCTACAACCCAAACTGGCTGGTCTTTGTGTTTGTTTCTCAATGCTTCATGTACGAATTCCATTATCTTCTCCTCGATGCTTCTGCAACAGCCAATATCCGCATCCAGCACTTTCCGTCCAATTTATAGAACCACCGTTTCACATAAGCTGGATGTTGCTCAAAAGATGCCGTATTCTCTTCAATCGCTTTTACGATATTTCCATAATCTGGGTCAACCTTAACAAGATTGGGATGTCTATTCAGAGATATATGTCCTTCACCTTCTTCTCCTTCTCTCATCCAAAAATATTTCTTGGTGGCAACATAAGCCTCAAACATCTTATGATAAGTACCACACACAAGATCAGCAGAACGCATCAAAGCCATAGGTCCGCAGGGTTTGAATATAACATCATTATAATCCCCAGGAAAACATGAAACAAAGATACCTCCCCTACCCTGGAGTTCCCTGAGAAAAGCACGGCGGGGATGTCCCCGATCTAGGAACCTGGTTTTTCTTCCTTGTTCATCGGGATCAATGTGCATGAAAACTTTCCAATTCTTCCTCTGGGCTAGAGCGAGAAAAGAAAATAACCTTTCCCGTTCATATTCTAAGCGGATTCCCTGATAAACCACTTCCAAGAAGAGAGCGACCATTGGTTGGTTCGTAACTCCCAAATCTATTCTAACTTTATCTATATCAACCTCATATTCCACATCAAAATTAGGAACACCCACAGGAATCGCCTGAATTCTAAATTCCTTACATAGATAATCAGCATTCTTTTCATTTACTGTTAACATTACATTTGGTGGTTTCATATTACCATGATTATAAAGATCAACAGGCGCATTCCATTTACCATGGTCCAACACAAAATACTTCTTGCGTGCTCCCCGCGCCCACACACGGGCAGCATTTTCTTCTGCGTTCCAGAAACATTCCCCAAAGACAGCATCGGGGCGGAATTGATTCAACGAACCTACTGGCACCCCCAAATCCCGAAATAGAGATGCTGTCTTTGGACGATCACCATAATGCTCAAGAGCAATGCCAACAACCTGGTGGCCCAACTTTTTAGCATTAACAATTAAGCTCTTATACCTCCGCACAACCGACCAAGGACGCCAGCCGACAATTGCTAGTTTCATATTTTAATACCCTTCACAAAATATTTTTGCCCAACGATGAATAAGATCAATAATGGCAGAGATTGCAAAACCGAGACCGCTGCCCTAAGGGATTCCACTGTAATGGGAGTGGTCCCCCCCAAAGCCGAGCTAACTGACCCTCCCAATGCACCACCGGAATCCGTAGAAAGTATAAACAGGCCGATGCCTACTGCCAAGGTCTGAATACCTCCGCCAACTAAAAACTGCCAGAAAAAATCCCCATAGACCGCCGTAAATCCTCCAATTAAATTCAATACTATTAAAGGCACTGAAAGTGGAAAAACAATACTACGGAGAATCCTTATCTCTGATGCTCCGTCCAGTCTAGCAGCTTCAACAATAGATATATCCATTTGCGAGAGATATTGCCTTGCAAGAAAAACCGCGGCGGGGGCCATAATCCCAGGAAGGGCTAGACCAAGATGAGTGCCCCTTAGACCAGAGCGGACAATTAGCAAGTATCTAGGTAAAAACAAAGCAACACCAGGCACCGTTATCGCCAGTAAAAATAAATAAAATATTGCTTCTTTTCCCCAAAAGTTATATCTAACAAAAGCATAACCCGCACTTATACAAACTATAGGGGAAAGAATAACTGCTATCCCACAGACAATAACAGTATTAAATGCCCAGCTACCCAACTTACGCCAAGGAAGCGCCTTCCAATTTTCGAGATGTACGTGACCCCATAAATTCGTAGGGCTGGTGAATTTGCTAAGAAACGAGGTTTGTATAGTGAAATAGGCTGGGAAAAGCCAAATCACCCCAAACAAGATCAGTAAGATTGCTAATAGTTTTTGTGTTCTCGTGAATCCCCTCATCCCAAAAATTCCCTAAAATATCTTACTCCGAAGATTGCAAAAATTAAAATGATAGATGTTGTTACTGTAGTCATGGCACTTCCTAATCCAATATTGTCCCTGGCGAAAGCCTCCTGATAGACTTTTAGGAGCACTGTTGTGGTACTTCCTATGGGGCCTCCACCCGTATAGAAGAATGGATGTTCCCAAATACTTAAAGCACCGACAGTGCTGATCAAGGTTATATAGAGTCTCACTCGATGGGTCAGAGGTGTGATGATATACCATATCAATTGGAACTCATTGGCACCATCTATCTTAGCAGCCCCCAAGAGTTCTAAATCTATCTGACCAATAGCAGCCACATACAACAAGGTGGAGAACCCAAACATGGTTCCCATCATTAAAAATCCAAGAGCCCAAGGTGCAGTTATTGGAGTTCCCAGCCACGAGATAGTAGGCAAATGAAGAGAGTCTAAAATATTGTTTAGCCCACCGTTCGGGTATCTATAAAACCATCTCCAGACCGCTACTGTTACTACCCCCGCAAAAATAGTTGGGATATAATATAAGGTCAAAATCATCCTACAGAACCGCTCACTAAACTTTCTGAGAGCTAATGCCAAAATATATGCAATTATTAAACTTACAAACAAGACCAGAACTAGGAATTTTCCTGATACTTGCATGCTTGTCACCCATCCCCCCTTAGACAGGAGACGGCGAAAGTTCTCCAGTCCCAACCAAGTATCTTTCGCAAAGCCCACATCGTAGAAACTCAGGCGGGCGGCATAGAGAGTTGGCAGAATATACATGAACATTAGTAAGAGCAAGGCAGGGGCCAGCAGAACCGGCCCCCACCAATTGTGCTTCTTCACTTGCTACCTGTTCCACTCCTCTTCCAGTTCTACGATCTTGGCCTGGAATTGTGCTAGAGCTTCTTCAGGTGTTAGTTCATGTAAAGCGACAGCAGAGAGCATATCGCCGAACGCTGCACGAACGTCGTTGTAGAACGGTATTTGCAAACCATAGTCGGCGAGGCCATATTCCTGAATATGGGCGTAAGCTTCATCCCGACCAGGTGCTGCTATCCCGCGTTCCACCATTGAATGGAGAGGGATAAACATGTCCCCACCACTCATAGCATTTACGCCTGGTGACTCTCCCATCCAGGGGGCAGAAAGAACGTAAGACAGGAAGCTCATGGCGGCTTCCCGATGTTCTTCGGGCGTGTTCTCGGACATGAAGCCGACCCGACCATACTGGCTTCCTGCAATGAGAGGAGTAACGCCTTCTCTGAACTGAATACCCAGAAGCGGGATTAAATCCCAAGGTTCACACTCCCCAGCTTCTACAGCAGGGCCGATGTACGAAGGACCAATTGATAGACGAGCCATGAAGATGCCAATCTTGCCAGGGGCGAAGAGCCTGATGGCATCGTCATCAGAAGCGCCTGCTATATCAGGATAGAAGTAACCTTCATCGTATAGGCGGAGGAGTTCAGTTAGAACATCTTCGCCACCTGCGAATCCAGTAAACTTACCACCCTCGGTCGGGGAGAGACCTGCCTGGGTGAAGTAAAGCATGTTCCAAGTCTGGCCTGATGCGTGCATACCGAAGAGTATCCCCATGTAGGAGCCGTCATCGAGAGCCTTGATAGCCTCTGCGATTTCCAGGTAGTCATCATAGGACATGATGCTCCAACGCTCAGGGATCTCACAATCAAATCCCTCTTGGGCACAGGCACGTTCGATGAGTTGCTTATTAGCTACGGGATACTCGATGACACCCGAACTAGGAAGCATAACAACTGTACCGTCCTCATCGAACCACTGTTCGTAGTTGAGGTAATCAGCCTTGGCCTCGTCCGATATGTATGGATCAAGGTTAACGCCCAACTTGTAGGCAAGCCAACCCCTTCCCCCGTAGAGCATATAGATGTTGGGGCCTTCACCTGCCCGTATCATGGCCGTCAATTCAGTACCTATGCGCCCACCCCCGAACCCAGCGATAATACACTTGACATTGACGTGAGCGTATTCGGGGTAGAGTTTGTGCCATTCCTCGACATATATTGGGCCTATATCTCCTGACTCCGTTATACGGCCATCACCACAATAGGTATCGTTCCAGCCCTCACAGGCTTCCCACGGCACGTAGGCACAGTCCTCAGTCCACCAGAGGAGTTCTACAGGTTCAGGACCCTCGTCAACGGGGACTGGTGTTACTTCAACCACCACGGTTTCTATCACCGTCTCCACGATTACTTCAGGAGATGGGGCGGCTGGCGCACAGGCCACTAGTAATACTGTTGCTAGCAGTATTATACTAATTATTCGTTTTAACACTCATACCTCCTATTAGTTTTGTTTTGCATAGTCTTTTCTTGCGTACTTCGATGTTACATCAACCCCTCCTTTCCAAGTCACTTCAACATAGTCTGCATTCAATCTCACACTTCTCAGATAGGGATCTCCCACTGGGGTAGGTGTAGGATTTATAGTTTCTGGCGCGTCAACAGAAATAAACTCAGCAAGATGCGGGTCATTATTAAATAATTCATATACATCAAAAGGATCAATCGGCGTTCCCTTGTAGAGACGTCTGTAAATCTCTTTTAATACAAGTGCCTGTACTTCATGGTCAAGAAACAAAGGACCCCAAGGCCAAGGTTTGAGATACCCTGGAGGCCAATTCACAATAAGCACTTTGCCACCTGATTGCCTAAAATCATCAACATACATCGCAGCTCTCGTTGTTGCATGATGTATGCCTTTCTCGGAACCAAATGTTTTATAATTGCACCACGATAGCCGCCAAGAGGTAAGGCCACTTCCGTGCACAGCCCAAGGCAAGGTATTATTGGGGGGCGCAACAAACCTTAAGTAAGCACAATCACGTTTTTGAAGTTGCTCTATTCCCCAAGGCAACCACTTTGTTATGCTCAAAGGTTGGTCAGAACTAGAGCTTACAAGCCAATCATCATCTTTTAGACCTAACCATTCTCCACACATCCTCAATCGGCCACCTGTATCCTCCTCTGGGCCACGAAAACAATCTATCCCGTACTGTTTCGCGAAGAGTTCAATCGGATCATCCCGCGCATAAATCGAGCAAGCCACAACCACATAATCCGCTTTTACGACACTAGTGACTCTCTCGATAGCCTGTATAAACGCTGGTTTGCCACCAAGATCAAAGATAACCTTGTTAGGTAATCTTGTAGAACCCGTTCTTGCCATTGTCACTACAGCTACCTTACTCATCCCCACCGCCCGCAAAGAAACCAACCCAGTAAAAATCCACCCATAAACGTAGATGACATAACTATAGCCATTGCTGCAACAGTTTTCCAAACCCAAGAGAGATCAACCTTATCAACCAGATATTCACCCATTATTTCCCCTTCCAATCAGGTTATGAATAGCTTCATCGGACCCAAGCCGCATTATAGCCAACCGTATCTGTTTCACTTCTCGCCCCAATCTTTTCAACGTCTGTGAGATATAATCTAACTTCTGGTCGTGGCGTACCAACCTTTCCCCAACCTGAACATGCCCCCTATAATGAAAGTTGAGCACCTCGGCATAATCTCCAGGAAATCCACCAGGCTCCATCTTCGTAATCGCTTTTATAGCCCGCTGTAAATCTTCTATTTGCTCCTCCAGCTCTTCAATCTTACTCATTATCCCTCACCTCCAAGCCACGAACTCTGGTCCAAATTTCGTTTCCAATCCCTTCACTTCATAACCCCTCGCTTTCAGAAACATCAAACTCCCCAGAGAATATACAATTATTCTCTTTTTTGCATGGCGCTCGAACCATCCATAGTGCCAACTTCCAAGATTAGATACTATAACTACATCACTATCAGGGATTTCAATAAATCCTCTTTTAACTCTTTCTCTGAATTTATTAGCGGGGGACACAATTCGAGTATCTGCTACATACTCTGGGATGTCACCCTCATCAATCGCTGTTTTATGGGCGGCGGCGACCAGCCAGCACCATAGACCACCATCTCCCACACTCATCACACTTTCTATCTCATCAGGAATGTTTTCCAAGATAAGGAGATGAGTGGAAGTAGCCATAACACTTTTATCTTCCCAAGGAATTCTAAACCAAAGGCGATTAACATTGGGCTCCTCCCACCATGCCCCCAATTCCATTGCACCCTCTTGGACACATTGAATCCCTTTTATGTCTGGTCTAATTCTGATTGGTTCCATAACGGTAATTGTACCCATTCCTCCTCTTCCTCTTTCAGCTTGCAAGCACAAGGACGTTGACTGGCATCACTAGTGCCATAGAAATCAATTTCCTCTGATATTGGTACCATTTCATACCCACCACAATCTGGACATATCCGAAATTCCATCATTATCATTTCCCCCTCGCCCCCAATATTAAAACCTCTTTTTCTTGTCGCCCCCACAAAATTGCATCATCACAAGTCGGGAACCAAATGTCAAGCCTATTCCCTTTAATCGCACCGCCCCTATCCTCGCAGATAAATATCTTTCCGTCCATTATAATTACTGTACCAAATTCCATTTCGGGAGGGCAAGCCGTTGTGAATCTATTTGTATAAACCCCCGAAGCAGTCATTCCCTCAAATGGCGAGGCTCCAGTAGCATCACAATACCCTGTGACAACCATAGTCAGAATGATGAATAACTTAATCACCATTCTTTCTTCCAATCCCCCACGCCTAATTGTTTCTTCTCTTCCTCCGTCTGCTCAAGTACACCTTTGAATTCTGGTTCATCCTTAAACTTATCATTTATAATCTCTATCTCGGCCCACTTGAAAGATTCAACATACGAAATGTCTCTGTCATGGTATATATGCCCACCAATGATCCGCTTGTCGTAGGAGATTCCAAACCCTGCGAAGTAAGCCGTCAACCCACTCATCCCATCCTCGTGGGCTCCTGCATGAAGATAAGGATTATAACCACCTATATCCCAAAACAGATTCTTGGGCCAACATATATTCCCACTAAAACAAGCAAGACCATCATTCATGTGATTAGGGGCACGGTGAACCTCATCTGGGGTCGTTGCTTCAAAATTTTTCAACCGCATATCACGGCAAATATTATGAGTTTGCGGGCGGTTGAGAGGAACCTTCATAAGACGATGATGGACTATATCATCAAATCGTTCAATTATATCTCTTTTAGTTATCTCCATAGGATGTAACCAATGATAAATCCCTAAGATGATCCGATCAGGATTGTTAGAAATATCCTGGTTATAGAGCGCGAGAGTCATAGGAGAAAGAACCACATCAGAATCAGCGAAAATATAAAAACCATGTTCCGCCTGCCTTGCCCCCTTGTTGCGGGGTTGTTCGTTGGGAACAAGTTTGATAAGATCTCCCCCTTCCCCCCAAATAGTTATAGTAGCCTCTACATCTGTTGGAGCAACCTGAGAAAGGGGAATGGACTCAAATTTGGGAGATACAATATAAACAATTTTCCCAAACTCCCCCTTATAGGAGGCAACCAGATCCTTTACCTCCGGCTCGCCACCATCGTTTACCACAATTATTTCATAATCATCTTTAGGAAAATATTGGTTGGCCAGAGAACAAAGAACCAGATCTAAATTTTTCATACGCCCACCAGTAGTGGGCACAATCACACTGAACCGAGTTCCCATAAAGAAAAGGATACCTTTATTTAGATTTCCACATAATCCCTATTGATTATCAAGCCACCCGCCAGTCTACTCATCAGCGGGGGGCGGGGAGGATTAGCCAGGGCTGCTCGTCAGCAGCCCCGCGCCAGCATCGCCCTAACGCTCCCATACGGGTCGGCGTCCCTACCACGCTAGAGGAATGCTGGGGAGTACCTTCATTATATCATGGTTTTAGTCAATTACAAGACAAAACTGGAAATTTTAAGGTTCTATTCTACCTCACACCATCCTCTCACTTTCTCGTAAATATCGTAATCCCCCGCCCCCCGACTAGGAACTTTCACCCAACCTAGATAATACAAGGCCAAAATACCCGCCTCATCAACTTCAGGGTTTTGTTTCTTCAAATCCTCCAGCGCAGTACGAAAACTAAAATCCATTATCATTGTTTCCGTATAAGGATCGGGGGGGCCGAAGTAAAGATATTCACAATCTCGATTACATACCCTTACACCTTCCCTTTTAATGCCTGCGTGAACTCCTAAAGGTTTATCACACTGAACACACCGAGGATACCGATCATCTGGATTCATTTTCCTCTCCATTACTGGGAGGGGAGCCCGTTCCCTTTCCCCCTCTAAATCTTGGGCACACTCATAATTGCAAAATAACTCGCCTCCCACCATAATGCCCACACGAACCCCTAGAGGAGTCCCACAGCGGGCACATCTACTCACCTTCTCTCTTCCTATAACCAAACAGATCGTGCTGCCCAAACACTCGGTATTCTACATCATCAACCACAAATAACCAACCCTGGAAGCGAGCGAAAAACGTCGTGTCCCCAGGTCGTAAATCCATCATAGCTTCACGCTTCCCCTCCGCGTTTAGACGGCCAGGACCAATAGCAACTATCTCGCCCGACTGTACTATCTCTCTTTTCTCAGCAAGAGCGGCGGGGGGAAGATAAACCCCACTCTCAGTCTTTTCCTCAATCTCATGTGGTCTCACAAGCACCCTATCATCAATAGGTATAAAATCCTCAACATTCATTTCCCCAACCATGCGTTGTATTCCTCCTGTGTCGCTCGTTTGTAGTAACGCCCGCGACTTCCACAACAGCCCTTCTTAACAGCTTCAATAAACTGCAAATCCCCCTCTGCTACCATACATATAGCAAATGGTGATCCCTTATGTTCCCATTTATATCTACGACCAGTTCTGGGACTCTTTACTGGTCTTTGTCGGGGCCTGAAATGATAGTCTCTAACTGGTACATCAGCCATTCTCACATCGCCTAATCATAGTCGGGATGTTCTAAACCCAAACGACACTCATAATTGTGATACTGCACATTTGGTCCCCTAATCCCAGCATGAACCCCCAAAGGACCACCACAACGAAGACAATGCGGATAACGGGAATCCATTCTCACTTCCCCCTCGGCGACCAAAACGTATCTGGGCAACACAAAAACAAAAACACTACCAGAATAAACAAACTCAGTCCCACTCTCCTCCAAAGAATAGATACTCTCAGGTACAATTACCAGCGCCGCAGAACCATCATACTCCATTTCCAGCGCGGACAAACGACTCGGTACAACAACTAGAGGAATCTCCCCCAAATAAATCCTATCTACAATAGAATCATAACCCGATAAAAGAATCAGAGAAATCTGCCCCTGATAGCCTTTCTCCAATGTCGATAGGTAACTAGACAATAATCCTATATCAACCTGTCCCGAATAAACAAATTCCTGCACAGATTCCAGCGAATAACTCGCGCTCGGAACCACAAGAACAGGAACCTGACCCCCATATAACATCTCTACAATGGAACTATAACTGGGCAATATTCCCACTGCAACTGCCCCAGCATAAATCACCTCTACCTTTGAATCATAACCTGGAGAGATTGCCACAGGAATCGTCCCATCATATGCCCCATCAAGAATAGACAAGTAACTCGGTAACAAATTTGGGGAAATTACACCGTTATATCCTTTTTCGAGAGCGGAGAGGTAGCTTGGCAATACCGCCAATGAAACAATCCCACTATACCCCTTCTCCAAGGCTGAAAGGTAACTTGGCACACACCCCACGGGAAGGGCTCCATCATAGGTCCTATCAAGAAGAGAATCATAACTCGGTGTAGTCATCAGAGGAGCGATTCCAGCGTAAGTCATAATCACAGAGGACAAATAACTTGGGGTACTAGTCAGGGGAATATTACCAGAATAAGGAAACTCTTGAATTTCAGTATAATCTACTTCCAAATAAGCAGTATAAACCGTACTATAAGTCGGGCCGCCGCCACCAGATTTGGTGTGCGTAACCTCAATGGTCAGGGCACTCAGATCTCCTGATGGATTATCCCATTGACAGGAGAACCACTGTTGACTTTGACCAACAGGAACCTGGAAACTCGCCCGCTCGACCCCGCCTTGCTGGAGACTGATAAGGAAGGTAGCATTACTACCAGTCTCAGCGTATATGTGAGCTCTAATAAAATTGATACCAGACTCGCCAGGGGTGGCGAATCCCCACTCATCAATATCCCCCCCGCCCTTGGTCTGCACATGGTCAGCAAGAACAGGTGTAGTGCCCTCATCTATTTCAGTATAATGGTCAACGCCAGTAGTATCCCACTCAGTCTGAATATCGCTGTTGGGATTATAGAGGGCCGTGCTCATATCACCTCATTACGCAACAGTGATAGTAGGCGTTATCTTCACGCTCCAGCCATCATTGACCGCATAAGGGCCATCGCTGAATAGTTCCACGGCGAGCAACTTCCCAGCCGTGCCAGTCTCAGCGGTTGTAATAAAATAACCATACTGGTCGCCCCAAGCGCCCCCGTTGGCGGTAAAGGTCTTTTCCAAGTTCTTAAATTCGCCCTTCGTGGCCTGCTCTGTCCACTCTGCATCGAGTAACTGGATTCTGCCATAACCAAGCCCTACTGCTTGCTCCGTTATGTCAGTCATCACGGCGTCCTCCGCGGGTTCGACTGCATTCTCAAACAGGCCCAACCACTTGGCTACCCCTGCTGAGGCTTTTAGGTAAACATCCCCCACCGAGGTTTCGCCTTCATCACACCATTTAGCCATTTAATTTACCCTCTTAACTTTTATCCCCAGTATATGATCTCTACAATCGAATCGCCGTTGGGCGAAACGGGAATCCGAACCCACATTGCGGGATTATCAACTGTCCAGTTAATATCATCCTGTCTCCACACGGCTCCCGATTTTATGGTCCAGAAATTATCAGTGCTGAAAGTGCCGCCTTCATCAAACGAAACCCGAAGAGCAATAGCATCTACACATTGAACCCGTAACGCAATGATGCTAACAGCACCGTGAAAAGTAACAGGTGTTTCGCTTGCAACTGCTACAGCCAATCGAATGACGTTAGGTATTTTCGCTGGTGTATTAGTAGCCATAATTTCTCCTCTGTTCGGTAAATGTATGCTGTTTGGGGTGCCCCAAATGTTTACCCTAGGGCGAACACCCCTGATTTACCGAACAATATTCTTTTGGAGGGGTGGTTATGGCCCGCCCCTCAAAGCCTTCTCTATCGGTTTCTCCAGCTATCTCTATGCTAAGACAGGAGCTCCGCCAGTTCGACCTGGCCCAGGTGATCCTATCCGAGTGCAAGTGGAAACAATATTCCCACTGAACGACGCCTGGTAACAAGCCTGAGCGCACAGTGCCTTAATCACCAGAGCAGTCTTCACCCAGATTTGGAAGCTGATGGCAGTACAACCAGGAGTCAATTCCTTATAAGCAAACGGCATCTGGGTAATTCTGTAGACCAGAGGTTCCCCATTATGCAACATCCTTAAAGGATAAAGAGTCGAGGTAAATACGCCACCACAAACACCAGCCTGAGCAGTACGGTCAAAGTTCCAGTCCCCCACCAGTTGCAACGGACCGACCTGGGTGTTCACTCTATCAGTAAAGCCATAGCCAGGGGTGACTCTGGGCTCAGGGCCAGGAATCTGAATAATCTGGCTACCAGCAAACCCTAACTGGAAGTAAGCAACAGAGAGTTCTTGTAGAGCTTGCGTATGACCAAAGATATGAGTGGGTTTCGCACACCCTTCACTAATGAAACGATCAAAGTCCGACACCGAGAAAGTCCCAGTGGGACAAGCGGTGTTACAGTGGGCACCATTAGCCGCTGTGACGATAGTAGTAATACCGTCAAATTCCAGCGGATCGGTGGCAAGAGCACCATTGACGAGAATCCAGTCCCAAGCATCAAGGGTGAGAGACGCGCCCTTCCGTATCTCCTTCTCACGGATATCGGCTACCAGTTCTCTCTGGAACGTGGCGAGGTCAAAACCTCCTGGCTCCCGCTCACTGGCAGGGAAAGCACCGAGCAAAGCTGCGATGCCACCCGCCCCAGAGATAGCCGCCGAATGCTTGATATCGGAGAGAGTTAGGGACTTCTTCACGCCCAAGTTCTTGAGAGTGACGTGACGATAAGTACCCGTCTCCTCAAACTCCTCTGGGCATTCCCCATCTGCAAAGGCAATATACTGGCCTCCCGCAACGACATCCATAAAGAGGTTACTTAACTCCATCCAGAGTTCGACCTTCAACTGCGTCTGTTTCTCTGGAATAGCGTTAAGAACTCCAACCTCCTCACAGACCGCCATAATCTCCAATGGATCTAATGGCTGCGGGTACTGGAAGTTGAACTGTGACGGAGTGAATGGTTGTGCTACAGTCATAACGGGATCAACAGTCTTGGTTTCGAGAGCGTCACGCTTCGCCACCAAAACCTTGCCGCCTTCTTTCGTGCCAGCAAGTTGCTGAACGTTAAGCAGCACTTCATCATATAGAGACGCAAGAGACTCCAATTCAGCAGGAATCTGTTGACTCATAGTTCACTTCACTCCAACTTAAAATATGGCCTCTCCTGTTTCGGGGTCTAGGCCACTTGCGAGTGCCGCATAATACGCGATGGTCCCCTTCTTCACAGGTTCGCGCCCTTGCACCTGTGCTTTCTCAATAACTGTGAGACCTTTCCTCTGAGGATCTCCAGAAGGAGCCCTCATAGTGGCCTCTAGAATAGTTATCTTTTCAGCCAAAGGCTTGATGGCTTCGATCATTTTATCGAAAGCAGCCTTGCTCGCAGCCTCACTAATTTCAGCAATAACATCTGCTGGGGTGCGAGGTGTACTTTCCTCGATAATCCGATCACAAGCCGCGCTAATGGCCTTCAAGCACTGAAATGCGCCAGCAACTTTACCTGCACGATCCAGGTCCTCATTGCGAACGACAGTCTTTAAGACCCCAAACAGTGCATCGAGAGAACTCTCCTTTTCGGGCGCGGGCTCGACGACTTGATCACCTTTCTCCTCGGTGGCGTCGGGGTCCTTAATGCCCTCTTCCAAGAGATCTAACACACTGGCTTTTTCTTTGTCTTTACTCATAAGATCTTCCTCTAACTTCCCTTCTAACTCCTTAATGGCTTTCGCCATTGCTGATTTCTTATCTTCAACTTCAGGAGATTTGAGAATATTCTCTGCAACCTCACTGAAAATATGTAAATCGTCTCTTATATCCCATACAACTTCTCGACTTTCCATGTAGGCCACCGCATCGGCGATGCTCGTGGCCCCGCCGTAAGGTCTATCCACCACAACAGGGCTCTCACCAATAGAAACCAGGCCCTTACCTTTCCCCTTACAGCGTTTTGCATAAAGTCTCTTAGCCTTAGAGAGTACATCTGAAGGTACATTCACGGGCTTCCCAGCCTCTCCCTTACCAATAGCTTGAATGGCAGCCCACAAACGGTCACAATCAACCTTACTATCCTCATCCTCTAAGAGTGATTTCAAGATGTCCTCATCTTCGGCCTTGATAACCATGCCATCCTTCAAATCGCCTTTTTCCATGCGACTTCTCTCGTCATCATCCAATTCAATGGCCAATTCCTCGCCAATTATGGATGTTGCATCATCTTTCTTTGTAAGCATACTTTTTTCTATCACCTCGTCAAACGTGGCTCTTACATTGATGGGAACTCTGGTTGCAGCCACATGATCGAATTCACCTTTAGTATAAGCAATTCTACCATTCTCTTCCCTGGCTTCACGGGGCCAGAAACCTATACTAACCTTGATAGGCTTCTCAACCTCTTCTCCGCTAGTCCGTTCTTCCAATATAGCCTTGAACAATGCTCTGCCAAATTTATCATCGTAGAAAATACCTCTGTTCTTAAATCTCTCGCCCTGCGTCCATATCTCATTAACATCGCCGATTGGCATCCGATAATGAGACATAGAAAGATACGGAGGAATATACTCCTCCTCTAATTTTGCTTTCTTCTCCTCTTCTTGTCGCCGAAAATCATCAAATATTTCAAGTGTAAGACGCTCTTCCTCTGTATCCCAATCAGTATCACTACTGGTCAATTCAAAATGCATAATCCCTTGGCGCTTTGAAATCTTGGAAAACGCCATAGAGAAATATTTCATTTCATCCATTTTCTTAACCCACTTATCTCCCACTTTTTTATAATCTCTGGAAACGGCGGCCCAAGCAGTTGCATTTGCTTTCTTTTCATCGCCTTTATATTGCTTGATTGCCGAATTATAAGCAGAGATCCAAATCGCTCTAGCATGGGCAGGCAACTTCTTAATTCTAGCGGGCGGCTTATCCTTCGTATATGGCATATTTACTCACCAAAATAATACTTCCATCCCCCAGACATTAAGTGTACCACAAAACTGGAAAAAAATCCAGTTAAAACTAATCCGATTGGTCCACTTATAAAATCAAGTATATCTATTTTACCACAAAATGCCAAAATTGGGAAGACCCAACAACCAATACAAAAACCGCACTCCCGAAATTCATCAACCAAATCATGCTCGGCGGGCCAGAACGCAAATAGCCTCCGACATCGTATTTCGAGAGTACGAAGAAGAGACCAGACGGGCTCCAGAATCCCCGCCGTCTGGATCATAAATATTAGAAGTTTACCAATAGCGAGATAGACTAAATACTCAATCATGACCCCACAGAATAGTGAAGTGATCGCCCTTTACTTGCCCTCCCTGTGCATCTAAAGTTCCAGGTTGAGAGGTAATATAAAGGGGATACCACCCTTCTGCGGGATACCTCGCTATGAGTCGGTTCACTTCCGCCTCTATAGCATCGGACCCAGGCATACCTTCCATCGGCATAAAATACCGCCCGATTTCGACATACTTGGCCCGACCACCACCGCTTTCACCAAGCATTGCCCGTATGCCTTTCAGGGCACGGACCATCGCCCGCTGTCCCTTCAGATGAACCTTACGAAATGCTTCGTCATCGGTGATTTCTTTCCTAGGGCGGCCTTTTCGTGGTTGTTTAGCTTCCTCCAAAAGAGGTTCAACCTCGACTGCCGCCTTTTCTGCTTCACTCACCATTCAAATCCTCCTAATTACCTTTATACACCAACTAACACACGAAAATATGCTTCCATCCAGTTTTTTGTTTTTTGGCTTTGAACATTCAATTCACTTTCCAATCGCTTAATATGCTCATTTGTTATTACAGTTAATATATTATGTTGATTTGCATGAGGGAAAAGTTCCAAATTCTCAACCCGATTATCATCTTTAATCCCATTTCTATGATGCACAATTTCATAAGACTCCAAATAACGACCCAATTCTTCCATCATAACCAAACGATGTTCTAATATATAACCATCACCGCGCGCACAAGGATGTTTCGGATTATGAATAAGAATATAGCCATCTGTGTCTTTAAAACGACCTCCCTTCCAAAGGCGATGATTCTTCCCCTTAAAAGCCTCACTCATTTTCCTCCGTGTCTCTAGAGATCGCTCCCCTCCTTGAAAACGACTAGCCGAACCTCGTCTCGGAATATTAAATCTTTTCATCCATTTGAATATAGTATTACGACAAACACCCATCAAATTCCCTATTTCGGCAAGTGTCAACCCTTCATCCCAATACTTTTGCCTTAACCAATTAGAATCTCGGTATTGTTTCATATCTTCTTCTTAGTCCCCTTTCCAATATTGCAACCGTTCTGTGAATTTCGAGAGTTCTCGGCGATTGATTTTTAACGTGCAATGACCCTGGGGATGGGCAAGTGGGCCGAGACATTCCCCAAAAACGCTCTTATATCTATAATCCAATGGTACATACCCCAAGGCAATGTTCTCCACACAAATCTCACAGGGATCGCCCTCTTTCTCAGGGCCAGTATGCACCCATCCCTTCGTTGTTAACCCAGCACGTTTCATGACTTCGATTTTGGCCAGCGTCCTTGCTCGGTTTAGCTCAAACTCCAATATCCTGTCTATTCTAGGCCCCGTCATCTGGCTAAGTTCTTCTATCGTTGTTTTGGTTATGGATTCTAAGATTGGATCATCTGCTAGGATAGTATCTATGTTTTCCCCCGCTGCAATCATGTCCCTGATGCGGGCCTGACTTAACCCTTCCTTCACACCTCTATATAATGCCCTTCGGATAAAGAATTTGGTTCCTTCGTTTACGTTTTGGATCATCTGTCCAGCGTAGTCTCGTAATTGGGCTAATGTTAAAGTTTCTGTTAGCACAAATTCCCAGCCAAGTTCTAATTCTGGTGTTTCCAGAATTCCATCTTCAAATAATGCTCTCTGAATTTCGGTTACTGTTTCCGTTGCTGTCTCAGTGAAAGCGGCAGCGAGCGCCGCCAAAATTAGGAGATCGCTTAGGTCGATTTCCCACCAATTGTTTTTGTTTAGTTCTTCCTCGATAATGGTTTTGATTTTTTCTTTGTTTTCGTCTGTCTCTTGCTTCTCTATGATTTCTGCAAGTATACTTTCTTCACCTAAATAGAGCAGTACTAATTCGTTGAGCCATCGTTCATAATACTCTGCTTTTTCAATCTTGTCAATATCTGCCCTCAAAACAACAGGATAAAGAACTTTTAGTGCTTCCTCTACCATCCGTCTGATAATCTCTTTGGGAGGTGAAAATTTTAATGCATGTTCCAGCATCTTCTGGAATCCTTGGGCGGCCAAACTTTGAAGTCTTAGGGAACCTGGTCCACCACGACCCCCAACCGATGGGGCAACACCTGGACGCTCACTCCCCCAGGGGGTTTGAGGGCGAGTAAATGCTGGTATCGGAGATGCACCTTCCAACTCCGTAGGTAGTTTTTCTTCTGTCTTGATAGTGAAAATCCCATCCTGCATCATCTGACGGCGGCCTTCTTCTTGAGTAAAAAGCGCGCTCCTTATACCAATACTAATTGCATTCGCAGTCGCAACCTTAGCGGCGGCACGAGACCTAATATCTTCAGGATCAACCTCCTCACATTTCCACTCAAGGTGCGGGGGCAGAATCCTATCCCAAAGATTCTTAATCTTAGCCATCACCGCGCCCAGCCCTTGTCTTCGTGCCCGCCTCTCGGTACGAATAGTCCCAGCAAGGGTCTGGCGTTCCTCATAGAGCCCAATATCAGAAATATAAATCCCAAAGCAGGCCGTTATAATCTGGGTATATCGTTTGAGAACCTGGTCATACATCATATCGGCGGGGGAAGGGCTAAATGGCAACCACCTTGCTGGCTCTTCATGATCATAAAGAATGGGAACCTTTATTGATTCCTGCCCCGTCAATAACTCACGCCAGCTCCGTGCCCATGCAATGGCTTCATCCTTCTTCATATCCATGAGATCCAAAAGCCCTGCCTCTGGCGTATCTGTCAAGAGCCCAACATAATATCTATCACCGAGATTTAGTGCCTCAATTGCTAGATATGCCTTCTCCGTCGGGGCCATCCCCCACCCCTCTTTGTCAATTTCGGGGCGGGGATAGAGATAAATTCGACCAATCTCGTCTCGGCGAAAGACAACAGTATTAAGAGGATTCCAGGGTAACGACTGAATATAGGGATAATCAGGACCGTAGGCTTTCGTGGGACGAAGAGTTCCAGCATCTATATTTAGAACTTTGTAAAGCCGACCATCGGGATATCTAACAATCTCAAGAGCCCCGCCGAAAGGAATCGTGAAAACGTCATAGAGCATTCTTGCAATCCCAACATCATACTCCTCATCATTGAAAGAATTTAGAACGTCTGTATGATACTGAATATCTGGAGCATAATCGTCTTCTTTTCCTTTCTCGCGGGAAGTAATATACCAGTTGAGTGCAATGGCCTGGGAGGTCAGCGCGACGATACAGTTCTGAACGATGGGTTGCGAGCGAGCCAAATTGCGCCAGGGGGTGGCCTTAAAATAGTCGTAATGGCCCACGTAGAACGGGATCCTTCTCATAAGAAACGGTAATTCCATTTGTCGGGGGCGGGGGGTAGTCTTGGTAATCAACCTCTCCTTGGTACTGACTACCACTTCAGGCGAACCACCCTGCTCGTTTTCTATCATGCTCTCCTCTCTAACTCTATTCTCTCCCGCCTTTCACCAAGCCAATAACCAACACTTCGATAAAAAGCTCGCTCCCACTCCAATACCCTTCTCTCCAAATCCTGTATTCTCAAACGTACAAGATGATCGGCTGGGGAAGGTAATAATTCTAAATTCTCAACTCGATTATCATCCTTAATGCCATTTATATGATGAATAATCTCCCAAGATTCCAAGTAACGACCTAGATGTTCCTCCATAACTAAGCGATGTTCTGCAACATAACCATTACAATCAGCATTGGGATGATCACGTTTTTTGATACGGATATAACCACCATCCCGTTTACGTCCTCCCGTCCACCGCCCAGATTTCTCGCCCCGATTAGCTTCACCTATTTTCCTTCTCACCTCTAGTGGTCGCCTCTTCCCCCACATTGGATGATTTTTGCCCCCCTTGACCTCACGCATCTTCTGGAGAGCCTCTAGCGAGTGTCTCTTACCCTGATTAACCTCACTTAATTTCCGTCGATGATCTAAGGACAATGTTTTCCCTTTCTGAGCTTCACTCATTTTTCGCTTAGTTTCTGGTGAATGACGCTTTCCCCACATGTGATTCTTTTCACCCCGTTGAGCTTCACTTATCTTCCGTTTGGCTTCTGCTGAATGTTTCCTGCCCGTAAAACCCACTCCCCAATCTCCTTTCCAATGTTCTGACTATTTTGCTTCTGCTCGCTGTTTGTCGTACTCACTCCAAATTCCACCCAAGTCCAAAAATTCTCGTGGTTCCCTTCGCATATTTTTCTTGACTGCCTGATCGCAAAGCCATTGCGCCATGACTATATCAGCGGTTTCAGCAACGGGGTGATATCTCAACTCCCGCTCCCACGCACAAACTACACAATCACACCCTCCTCGATGACACATGCATGGACTTTGACCACACCCTAAACAGCCTTTAGGAATAACCCATCCCCCATTATCCATTACAGCAGCAAGACCAGGGAGCCCCAACAATTCATCCCACTTCTGAGTTCCAGTATGATAACCCTCAATAGCCAAACCAAGTTTCTTGTCTTCCAAATGTGTTACGAGGGCCTCCTGAAAACTATTATTCTCCACAAACACCAAATCCCACTGGTGGACATCCCCTCGATCTTCGATCAATTTCACTAACTCTGGAAATTTAACCTTGCGCCTGATTATCTCCTCTGGATATCGTTTCCCATCATCAGGATCCACCGCCACCGTAAAAATGACAGTGTAGCTGGCTTTCTTCCCCAAACTAGATGCTAAATCTATTCCTCCATAGCGGGGCCACTTTCTTGGATAAATCTCTCCCAACGTCTTATCCTGATGAATCGACTTATCCACTACCTTCTTGCTAAATGTGGTTTCCTCTGCACTCAGAGCAATCAACATAAACTGACGCTGAAATGCCCGATCCCCAATACCTAATCTTCTCTGTTCGAGTTTGAAAAGCGTCCACTTAACAGGCCAAAGGGATTCCCCGTCTATTATAGCAGGTTTACTCCACAATGTCCATGCAGAGTCTCTCTTCAACTCATGACTTAAATCATCTGTATGCCAAGGGGTAAAAATATAAATCGCCCGACCATCATCGGTAAGCAGATTCATCCAAACTTCTCTAAATGTAGATTTTACAACTTGGCGGAGGGCTGGTTGGTAGACAGCATTTCTCTGATTGACCACATCATCAAAAATCAATAAATCCGCCCGCCCACCAACACCAGAGGAGAGAATCGACGCAACATGAACCGAAGCATCTTTCTGAATTATTGGTCTCTGAACATAGATTTTGTGCTTAGTCCATCCTACTGATTTATCTGGTTTCAGATCGGGGAAAACTTCGTGAATTTTCCCGTTCTGTTCAAGGTTCTGTGTGATCTCGTTTAGAATATCTTTACCAAGTTCATCTTCACCAGTAACAATTTTGATTCTGAGATTATGATTTTGCCCAAGTTCCCAAATTGTTCTGGCTACGGCTATCTGAGTTGTCTTTGCGTGTTCTCTGGGGGCTTCTACCAAAAGTAGGTGTTGATTGCCATCTGGTGGGGGGAGAAAATGATGCCATTCTCTATGAAAATCTGCTTGTACCCAAGGAAGACCATCTTTATCTTGGAAGCAAAGTTCGGCAAAGGTGTTAGGATCCCTCCTGGCCAATTCCAGTTGGGCTTCCTTCGCCAAATCTTGAAGAATAAGGCCGTCTTTATCTATATTTAGATTAAAAAAATCAGACATTATTCCCTAACACTTGATTGTAACACGAAACCTCTAAAAAATCAAGACAAACGTACTACTAAAACCACTACCTCTTCGCCATCGGTAGCAAGATCATCATCGTATCGCCACAACTCACAAAGCCATCCGGTACTCCCATAGTCTAGGCCAGTATATCCTCTACGAACTTCCAGCTTATCTATTATCGGCTCGCCCACCATCATCTCTCTCAATGCCTCAATGGTGGCATTCTTAACTCTTTTTGCCAAATCAAAGAGTATTTCATCACTATAGCGAGCACCTGGGTATTTCAGGACATCATATAAGCAAGTAGAGTCGGCAATTTTCTCTGCTGCTACTTTATCCAATCTCTCAAAGAACTCCTCACTCACCTCTCCTCCCTATAATCATTCTCAACCGAATCAAAAATTTCTGCCAGAGATACCACCAACGTAGGGATTTCCAAGCTCTATGAAATTTAGGATCTTTCATTAGTCTCGATTTGTGTTCTCGATAATTCATTTTCTTACTCCCAAGGAAACTAAATTTTTATTTATACTCTTAGCCAAGAGTTGACCATAATTTATGTTAAAAACTCTCTAAGAATATGAGTACATATTCTTAGTAGGTATCTTTTATAACTATAATTATAATTTATAATCATAATAATATATTACTCTATTATATAATATATATATTACAGGATTATCAAAAATGTACAATTGCAGAATTCTCTCCTCTTTCTAAGTGTTTACTTCTTTGGCGCAGACTCTAAGAAGCCGCTCAATCTCATCGAACATCTCTGGTAGATCATCGTAAACTCTGAAGAGACCTTTGGTTTGGAGCGTGTAGTAATGTCCTGATGGTATCTCCTTGCTGGGCATTACTCGGATTAGGATCTCATTGGGCTCAAGAACTGCTTTCATCTTCCTCCTCCAATGGCACTATAATGGCCAAGGCTTTGCCTGGGGTGCCGTGATGACCGTCAAAGTAAAGAACTCCACCATCTTCATTCGTAGCGGTGGGGAATAGAAGTTCAGTCTCTACAGGATATGGTTTACCATACTGCTTGATGTCGCACTCTATCACTATCGCTTGCTCGGCGAGGGCATCAATTGAGCAATGTGGTTTGTAGGAATATTCCTTACACCATCCAAATATTTTTCCTAATAATTCTCTCTTACTCATTTTGCCTCCTGTTCAGTAATATCCCTAGATTCACCTTCTATTACATCCCCATCTTCTAATTGTGGGGGCGCAATCTCCCCCATCTGTTCTATCTCAGCAATGATTATCTTGAGTCTAGCACTTGAAACCTTGCTGAGATCAATAAGCGGGACTTTTTCGCCTGCTGGTAATTGGGGCGGAGTTGCTTTGTCTATTTTATCTTTGAAGATTCCTAGAACTACTACTAAATCTCTTATATCTTTGGGAGTTTTAAGTTCAACGATTTCCAGCCCCGCTTTAATTTTCTTGAGTGCCAGATCAATGTTTTTCCATGCTTTATCGACAAAGTTCTTTTGTTTCTCGAAGTGGTATCCCAACGTTCCATCCTGTTCTTTGATTTTTCTCAGGTTGGCTTTCCAGTAGGCAACAGTCCCATAGGGGATCTTTAGGTCCCTGGCAATCTTAGTGGGGCTCTTCCCCAATGTCAGTTGTGCAATGGCCGCTTCTTTTTGTTCCTGAGTATATCTCTTTTTACCCATTTTTACCTTTACTTACAGGAACTTCTAAAATCGTGCAAAATGGACCAGTTACGATGATAGCCGTTTTTATTTTTCTCTTTTTCTTCTTCGGTTTCTTATTCCGTTCCTTCTTGGCCATTTTTCTTCTCTTCTTTGGGAGGTTTATGTAATTCCCTTACTATCTCCGACAAAAATGCTTCAGATAATTCATGTCTGAGACTTTCTTTGGGATTTCCGTAATCCAACCTGATGAATAGTGTGCCCCCCTCTTTATTGGGTACACAGAGCCCCGCAAATTCTAATCCTTTTGCTCGAAGGAATTCAATTAACTTTTCATCCTCGGCGGTTACGAATTTTAGAACCCAAGGTCTTCCGAAAATGTCGAATACATAACCATCTTCGTATATAATCCTCATCTTACTCATTTCTCTTTCCAGTATCTAAGTTTAGGTGGGGGAACACATTTCATTCTCTAAATTCACAGATGGTTCTTTGGCTAATGAGATAATATAGGGTTGCCCACGCTTTCCTTGTCGACGAATGTTAAATCTCATGTATTGTTGCGTTCTTATCCATCTATTGAGTGTGCTACGGCTGATTTCTGTTGCCTTTATAATATCCGTGGTTGTTATTCCTTCTGGATGTTCTTTGAGGATCTTCCAGAGTTTGCGACGCATTATAATGGTTTTCTTTAAGATCTTATTATCATACTTTCCCGCCGCCCAGTTTCTCTTTGCTGCTACTGAAATTCTTGCTCGATCTATGGGGGTCCTTTCATAGGGTACACGATTTCGTCCTTGATGTCCAGAAACATAGCGGGGGGCAGGAGCCCATCTCCCGTTTTTGTAATTTACTTTTCTCCATACAGGAATTTTTGTTCCACATCCACAGGTACAAAATCTAGTTTCCTTTTCCCGTTCTCGATTGAGAATCTTCTTTCTAGTCCGCCCCGCTACCTTTGCTGTAATTTCGGGAAAGTGTTCCTTCAGAATTTGACGGATTCGTTCTCTGGTAATACCATAAGGTTCAGCAATAGATTCAAGAGTTTTACCCGCCCTTCTTTCTTTGGCTATTTCTGGGTACTCAGTATGTGGGATTTTTATTTGTGTTTCCATCATTCACCTCCCTTCTTCATTAGTGAATCTCCGCAATGAAGGATGGCTCATCTGGTTCAAAATGTGGAAATTCGCCAGTCTTCTCCTCCTCTTCGCCTCTCCTCGTAGGGGAAAGGGCGATGAGAATGTCACCCTCTTTGCCAGGAAAGAAGTGCTGGATAATCTCTTCTGCCAACACACCTTCTATCCGCCCCACCTCCCCACGTATCTTCAACTCCCCTTCTGCATAAGCCTTGCCGATGCGGGTGATCAGGCTTATGGCCGCCTCGTGGGTATCTGACCATTCCTCTTCGTTTAAGTAACCCCTTACTAGCCGTATCAACTTCTCCATCTTCTCCTCCTCTTTCCCTGTCTGGTGTACGATGCTCATTTGGCCCCTTCGAGCCCCAACCATTTGAGCAGTTTTGGGCCACATTCAAAGCACAGATCGGCCTCTAATTGTTGCTCAACACTCTCGTATCGAATCCACGGCCAACCATCAACCTCCTCGTTGGTCTTCGTCTCCTTCTTACACCTTGCGCAAGTAATAGGTTTCGTCTTAGGAAGCGTCATCTCTCTCCTCCTCTTGGTGTACGATGCTCATTTGGGGGGCTGCTCCGCCGTTACTTCTGCAAATGTTTCTTCCCAGAGGTTGTTAAATGACGGTATATTCTCTGCCACAGCCCTACAAGCCCTTGTATAATCTTTGTGGTATTTCAGCCAAAATTGTATGCGCCCAGGCTCGAAAGTTTCGGCCCAATCTATGCACCTTTCGTCGGGCCATGCTCCCTCGCCTCCCCATTTTCCATTCCATTTCTTGTAGTATTCTTCAGGTATCATCTCTCCTCCTTCTCCATCACCTCCAGCAAGGCCCGCAGGAGGCAGGTTTCGGGGTCGGGGCCAGAGCCCTTGGCAATTAGTGGCATTTCGCCCTTCCAATTCCTCACTTCCACGATGTAATCATAAACCGATGCTCCAACCCCCATCATCCACCAGTATCCCGCCTCTTGAATCATCTCTTGGAGTTGGCGTTGGGTGGGGAGCCAGAACACTATGGAACTATCTGTTGCTAATTTTGCCCATGATACTTGATGCTTTGCAACCACAAAAACCCAGGCTCAATCATGTCCCTCAACACGAACCCAATCACCTTCTTGTGCCCCCCGCTTCTCCCACTCCTCCCTCAACTTCTCTGCCGGTTCTGGGTTGGTGCAGAGGGCGATGTAGTCTTTAGATGGGAAGGTCATTGATAACCTCCAAGTCCTCTAATAACACTACTGTCCACCCGTGTTTACTGTCATCATCCCATTTAACCCCAGCGCCAGGTGCCAAATCATCGTCTCCCCAAGGTTCTACTGACAGCGATAGAAACTCCTTGATAACACCTCTGCGCTGTCGATGCTTATGATTGACACGACTACCAATTCTGAATTTCACCTTCCTCTCCTTTCGCAAATGCGGTATACCTCACTTGGAAATCCCACAGGGATCCCAGGGGATGGGTTAGTCATTGGTGCGCCCTCCCTTTATCTCATTCTATCACAGAAAAGTGTAGAAGTCAAACGGTAGCAGAAAATTTTAAGGTTAGTCCCAGTTCAAGAGTTCCTTGGCGATTGCGTCTATCTCCGCCCCCTCCTTTTGGATAGCAAGGCGAGGAATAACATTGAGGAGCAAGTGATTTCTGAGAGCAATGATTTGGAGATGTAATCGAGTAATAGTATTATAAACCGTGTGGTATTCTAGGAGAGGATCTTCTTCGATTGGTAGTCCTGTGAAAGGGTCCATGTTCTTATTCTACCACAGAATGAATAAAAATCAAGACAAACGAGGAATTTTAAGGTTAAGGATAAAAAGTGATAGGATACAAATTGTAGCCTATAGTATACGTTTTGTATACCAATTTTCCCCAGCGGGGGAAATATAGGGTTTTGGGGAAGATTTTAAGATCGAATTTTATAATGAGGTGAAGTTTGGAAAACCAACAGTAGATTAGAATGAGGGAAGAATATAACTCGTGGGAGTTGTATTTTAATTTATAATCTCCGGAGGTTGTATTCTAAGACGAGATCTGGAAAATGTTGGATACACTGGAACGAGGGGCATCCCTGCCCAAAACGATCACTTCTCGGACAGCTTGCCCTCATATAGGCTGTTACGCTTGCTACTCTACATAAGGTCCATTACGTAAACTCTTTTACGCCTGGTTCACGCTCAGATTGTACTACTTGTACTAGTACAATCCTGAACTGACTGGTTGGTCACCATCTTTTGGGGATCGGGAAGAGACAAGAGAGAATGTACTACCTCTACTCATAACATCTTAACACTAGTAATCATTACTGTTACTAACATCCTCCGCTCATACATACTTAACACTATAAGTGTATACTTATAGTCTTATTGTCTTATCATTACCTATAATCTGTTGATGATCTATTCCTACTCCATCATCATACACTCAATCTCTATTCCACCAGCAGCATCATCACTTATCAGAATCCCCTAGACGCTCTTAGCGGTCTTAAAACTATCCCTTGTATATCCTACTATCCCCTAAAATACACCTAAACACTTTCAGTATAAGTAGCGCGACCTGAGCTTCTTAGACGATTTTAGAATAGCAAAAGAGCCAACATTTGTAAGGTGTTACTTGACTGTTGGCTCTTTGTGCTACCGAAGAGGATCAGTTATTTTATGGTATATCGTCTATTGACCAAAAGCCGTAGTCACAACCATCGCCTATATTAGCACCAAAGTAATGTGTTTCTGGTGCTATCTCATTGAGCGCGTCTGCTAACTCTTCCCACAAATACATAGCCGCGTCTTGCAAATAGTCTGGTAGAGGATCGGGGAATACTAGGCTTTTATCGGCAGATGGCCATTCCCAGTCGTAGGAATAGAACTCTATGATCTTGTTTGCTTTTTCAGGCCAGTATTCCTCAAGTATTCCCAGTAATACTGGTAATACGTCTTGTGGCCTCATTGTACCGTGGGAGACTGTACCAGTAAAATCAATTGTCTTTTTCATCTGATCCCCCCTTAACTGGCTAATCCTAATTGTCGTCTGAGATAACGTCTGAGCGATGATCTTAACTGGCGTTTGGTCAAGTCGTCAACACATGTCTTTCCATGCTCTAATTCTCCCCACAAATAACCCAATCCCCACATAGCATAGCGACTAGTAGGGTATAGCTCAATAGCGCGCACCAGAAGTGACGGTACATAGTACTTCTCTTCGAAGTGGGAAAGAAGATGGTCTTGATCCCTAAACGCTTCTCCCATTGTCTCCCCATTTTGGCTTTTGAGAAGACAAAACCAACAATCTCCACTACTAGGCTTTGGTACTTTCCCAGCAAATAGCGCGCTGATATAATCGCGCGTGTATTTGGTGATCGCCTTGTTTAGCTTCTTTAGTTTGTCTGCTGGTGGTCCAGCACCTTGAATTGTACGATCTGGTAGAATCTTTATACCATCAGCAAATACCAAATGTTTGTCTTGTTCGTGGTTTGCTTGATATGGACTCCAGCAAGCCCCACAGCCTTGCCATAGATACCATATACTATCTTTCTGGTAAACACGCGATCCCCACGGTAAGTGATTGTTGAGCCGATCCTTTGTTGTCTTAGTATGCCAACCATCAGTATCTATAATCACATTACCGTCTGGCTGATAAGTGATTATATCAGTGTCGTGATGTGTGATTGCCATGTTATCTCCGCGCCTATTGATTCTTGTTGCATACCGGATTGGTCTGCTAGGTTTTTTGCCTAGATACTCATTGGCTTGTTGATATGATCTTATCTGTGTCATCTTATCCTCTTTTCACTAATAGTGGTGTTGCAACCCAAACATCATGATAATCGTTGTGTCCCGGTGTATCATACCCTGGTAGTGGCTTGTCGGGGTCCATGCCATAGCACTTGACAATTTCTCCCCATTTCTCTTTCGCTTCTCTTTCATTGTCAAAAGCGTGGCAATCTTGCAGTACACCAGAGAATGAGCCTATTACTACATAGATTCTCATTGTTTCCCCCCTTGCTAATCTCTTAAGCCAACGTTGCCTGATTTCTAGCCATTGTAGATTTACCATTACCATCTTATCCCCTCCCTACTGCTGGTATAGGTTCTCCCCTTAATGCTCTAAACCAGATACTTTTCGGGCACGGTTTGGGGTTATCCCTATTTGGACGGTCATCGTGTTTGGTGTCCCCTTGACACACTTTACAATAGCACAGGGGAAACTTAGGTTTTGGCTTTTGCAAAACCCTTGCTATTGCTGGATCGTCCATAAGGTTTTCAGATACCTTGACCATTGTTTTTGTCTCCTTTTGATTCTACAACTGGCGCAAGTGATAGTTGATTATATGCCAGAAAAAGCCGCGCCAGTTGTGAGCCAAATTGAAATAGCTCTGGCATTCTCTATGATTGTAACCTGGGCATTTGACCATGCTTTTGTCTCCTTTCCTTATATGTTTGCCAGTATTGGCAATTCCTACACGACTTGAAAGTACCGTTTATCATGGAATTACTAGTATGTTTATGGTCCTTGCACCAGTTACTATAATGCTGATCTCTTTTGTGTTTGGTACAATATCCGCAGTGCATTATTTTTTCCGTGCTGGTAGTGTAATAGGTTTACCAGAAATGTTTACTTTTTGGCCGCGGTTTTTCTTCGCCTTGACAAATTCTAGTCCAGTGTTTCAAGTGGCTAGACTGTAGACAATGATAACATCGCACCCACGGTGAGCTACTAAGAATGATCGCTGAGTTAAGCCACTTACACTTAGGACAACGATCATAAGGTTCGCGCGTATAGAGATTGTCTAGTTTGTCCAGTTCGTTGATTGCGTCTAGTTCTTGGTTGATTCTCATTCTTTCCCCCTCCGCGGTAATGTAATAGGTTTACCATTCCTATTCAAACCTATTACTAGTTCACCAGTAGCGAGCTTTTTAGCGCGCGCTAATTCCCGCGCTTGTTTTATCTCTTTCCAGTATGCTAGTGATCTACTCTTTACGCTTCCCATTCTGTGTTAAGTATATCACGGTTTTATTTCTTGCAACCATCGAATTTCGTCTATATGATACGATTTAAGGTTATATATGTCAAGTTAATCTAGACCAATTTGGTCTCCTTACTACTTTGGTCTTTTTCACCTTTTTTACCTTCTTAGTCACCTTTCATGCCGAAAAATTGCCCACCCCCCTACCCAGCAGCAACCTGGAACACAAAAATTATTTGGGACGAAAAGTCTCGAATTTTGAAGATAAAATGATTAGAAATGCTAGGGGGGCAGAAAAGAGGTATTTGTGTTGCTTTGAGCGTGAAGATGGTCTAAAATCACACTAGAACGGACTTGACAAGCCGAAAAATCTGTGATAGAATGATTGCAAAAGCGAAAAGGAGATGAAAATGGGAAGGATAACACGGAAGCGGATTAAGTCCAAAGTTGATACCCTCATACGCATCTATGGGGTTGACATCGGAGTTGACTGGGCATCTGGTGGGGGAAAAATCTTTGCGGGTAAGGGGGTGTATATTTCTCCGCGCCTACCCACGGGGCGGATGCTCGACTGGCTTGAGGCGTTTCAAACTGGCTTAGATATGGCGGAGCGAGTAGCCATAGCGTAGGTTGGCCCCCGCCACCTATATATAACGAAATATAATAAATAATGGGAAAAGGGGAGGAAAAAAAATGAACGATAAGATTTATGTAAGTTATGTTCTCAAAGAAGCCCTGAAGAGGGCGGGGGAGTTAATCAATGAAGGCCATCGTATTATGATGAGGCGTGGAATTGATGCTTGGAACCGACCAGATGGGAGTTATGTGATAATTTACAACGAAGCCGAACGTATTGAATTTAGGGAGAAAAAATGACACTTTATAGATTTTCTGGTTGGTGGTGCTTATGGCTTGGAAAACTAGGTATATTCTCAATCCGTATAAGTAATGAACATGACCATTTGCGGATATATTGAAAAGGCAAACAAATTTATCCAGAGGAGCTAAAATGACAGAAATTCGTAGTTACCAACAAGCCAATGAGTATTTGGGGAAGAAGGATTCCCGCCCCATTCGTTACAAAACTAGGGTAGAACGGAGAAGTCCTACTAGTATCGCCATAAAACACCATAACACGGATATTATCACTTACTGTATATCCTATCCTCATCTGTGTGAACACGATAAGGAGGTATTTAGAGAACAAATAGTGATAATAGACACTCAAGGCTTTCATACCAAGACTACTAAGGATAGACTAAACGCTCATTTACCAGAAGGATACTATATCTATCGGCAGGATAGTATCTGGTATTTAGAGCGCAGGAAACAACAAAGAAAAGGGTGGAAAAAGAGACTATATAAGAATTGGGTGTTTGCTGATGGTATGAAAATTGAGTTCTCCTATCATCCTGATGGTATAGTAGAAGGGGCTGGGCCTCCCGCTAAGGAACTCAAGAAACTAAACAAAGAGATTCTCAAGTATTCCCGCAACTATATAAAGGCTCTATTTGCGGGGGAAGTTCCTAAACCTGGACTTGGGGATTGCTGGAACTGTGCATTAGTAGTAAGTAATGCTGATGGTTCTATGCACGCCCCCGATCATCTCAAATCCCACTTTGAAGAAAAATACTATGTCCCCTCCCTCCTAGTACGAGCAATAGAGGTATTCCCTGTGTCCCCAGCTGCTAAATGGGCACTAGGGGATTTGTGGGGAGAAGTTAATGTGCATCCAGGTGACATACGGATTCTTCACTTTGCGCGGGTAGCAGAACACCAACTAAGATCATCCCTCCGCCGATACCTAAGAAGGCAATTAGGGTTGGCATCGTAAGTGGCGGGGAGTAGTGCCCATAGGGTTGGTAATGCCCACTAACTAGTTGAGCCTGCTCCCCGCAAACCAGAAGGAGAAAAAATGAGCAAGAAAATTGAATGTCCTAGATGCGGAAACACGACCAACTTTCAGGAAGATATTTGGGGTGAAGCGCAAACTCTATATCATCTATGGGATGAAGAAAAGCAAGCCTACAAGTATCAGCGTTTTGAAAGTTGGGGGCATGATGGCGGTACTCTCACTTGCGGTGAATGCCTAAAGGGGTTGCCCGACTTGTACAATCAATTCCTAGAATGTAGCGTATACTAGGAGGAATAAATGAGAGAAAGAATTGAATGTCCCTACTGTGGAAATCAGTTCATTTTCAATGAGCATATTGAGGGTTTGCTTCTGATTACGCACTATGGATGGGACCATAACGCCTGTCGGTATGAGCCGAAGGAGCAACAACATGGAGATCGCGATGATGCAAACTTGTTTTGCTCAATATGTGATCGGATCCTCCCACCAGATGAATATGATAAGTTCTTGGAGGTAACATGAACGAAAAACAGAAAATTCAGTTAACAAGATTACGTCTTAGGAGCTTCAACTTTCTTGACGGCAACGATGTGGCCGACTCTTTAGCAAGGAATCAGCACCTATGGCAGTCCTTCATCTTTGGGCGGTTCAAATATGGGTGGCTCATCGAGCTGAGGGATTTACCTGATGATTACCTCAATGCTGATACACTATATATCCTCACATATAAAGACAACCTCTCCGTGTTGCTGGATGTAATCAGCACTTGGTCAGCCGATGAGGTTGGATGGGTGGGTGCGGAAAGTTCAGAAGGCCCAATAGGAATGACAAGCAAAGAACTGGCTTCTGCTTTTGGAAGTCATCCCTTCCCCGCCGATCTCGCTGTTGTTAGAGTGTGGTGGGACTGAGTTAGTTTCTCTTATTGGTAGGGTATTATTATCGGGAGGGGGCGAATAGAAATGCCATACATAACAGGAGTATACAGACGTTTTAGGAAGCGAAGAAGACGAAAGCCCAAAACGGAGGTAAGAACTGATGCAAAGAGAGCATTAGAATTGGTAAAGAAAGCGCAGTTTGCTTTGGTTTCTTTACTAGAATATCACAACCTACATTCTGATGCTTTCTTTGACTTCCTAGAAGCGGGAGAGCATTACTATGAACTTTCTAATGCTCTTTACCATCTACAGGTCTTAGAAAGAAAGTTTGTAGAGATTTTATAGAAAGGAGAATAAGATGGAAACGCTAAAGTGTCTACATGAGTGCGTGATAGTGGAAACCACCGAGAAAGTAGCCCAATACTATTATCCCGCAAAAGAGGAATGGGGTGATATATTTGATTGGGATGCTCCCATTCTATCAGTAAATGAGGTAGAATGTACTGATTGCGGGGCTGATGTAACTGAGCAATTTAGGAAGCAGATTGAAGGTGAATTGGGACTTTCTAAGTGAGAATCGCGCGCGGTCATGTAGAGGTCTTAGAGTGCCAAGAGTGCGGGTTCCTGGGGACAATAGACCTGTACCATGTTGAGAATAATTCTACTCGGTGTCCTGAATGTGGGTATATTTACTTAGGGTATTCCCAAGTGCCCCGTGAATGGTATTATACCTATAAAGCAAAGGAATTTGCAAAATCATTTACAATGGAAAAGGTAACATCGGGGCGGTTTCCACAATATGAAAGGAGAGAAATATGAAATGCCGAGTTCATTGTCTTAGGGAAGGGTCACTTGTGTGGGAGGATATTGATATAAGCAAAGTAATTGACCTAGAGTTAGAAACAAAAGGGGGCAAACGAATATCAATACATATAGGGGAACACAATGTTGCATTTGATATTAGTGCGCCAGAGGGTGATCTCATTGTCCGCCCTCGCGCGGTTAATCGTGTTTACCTAGAGGTGGAAAGATATGGAGACAAGAAAAAATGAAATGGTTAGGTAGTTTCCTAGAGAATAAGGAGACTTTCATTCTCCTGCTAATCGCTTTTATAGGATTAGCAATATGTATGTACTTTGGGAGGTAAGAAATGGCTGAACTCAAAAAGGTGAACTGTGATCGCTGTGGTGAGGAATATGAATGGGAAGATTATGCACCAATGTTGGCTGAATCTTATCCCGATGGCTGTTTTATGGGTGATGGTCAATGGTGGTGTCGGAATTGTATAACTTGTAAGGTCTGTGGTTGCTTCTGTATTCCGAATGAATGTCGTTGTTCGCCTTTTGACCAATGCCATAAGGAGGATCAACTTTGAAATACCTGCCAGGAGAGCAAGACGGGCTTTTGTACCATTTGGCTAGGGGAATCTTGCTGGGGATTGAGGGCCACCCTATGTCGGGGATCAAGCACTTAGTATTTTCTGATGGCAAACGAGTTGCTATCGAAAGCGGGGAGGGAGCTCGTCAACTATATTATGCCTTTGGTCAACCCAAAGGTAAGTTGAATGATTGGATTAGAAACCAAGACATTTACTATGGTGTAGATGCTCTTGGTGTCTTAGAATGGTTCTTGCCCGCCGATGAATGGGAAGGAGAACAAATTGCAGTTGGTGAGGAGATATGGCTACCAGAGGAGAAGTTTCCAAAAAGCCAAACCTAAATCGGCTACGAATCAAAATCTCCCTTGGGAAACTGCGAGCACTAGCCGATTTCTGCGGGCAAGAATACCGTAAAAGTTATGGTTGTTTGGGGGAATACTATACTTGTAAGATTGGCCCCTACCTGCCCGCCTATGAATTTAGAAATGAAGGGTATGAAAAGGAAAGGGACTGGGTATGTAGAGCAATTTGTAAAAACATAGCAGACCAATTACCAGAAGGGTTTAACATTAAAGATTTGGAATGAAGAAAAAGAGAAAGATAGTAATAGGTTATCAAACTAAATGTCAACTATGTGGAGAAAAAATACAAGGTACTAGTAAGGAACAATGCCAGGAACGATTAGTTGAGCATATTGATAACAAGTGTAAAAGTGCTTCATTTATGCGTGGTTTAGAAGAACAGGGCATCTACAAAGAAACGATACAGATTATGAGGGGGGAAAGCCTAGCACGGAAACTAAAGAAACTCTCGAAGACTTATAGTATTAAGGAGATTCAAAGGGAATTAGAAATGTTAGAAGATTTAGATTGAAAGGAGAAAAAGGATGACTAAGACTTATGATTTGGCTATCAAATGTCGCAATTGTGGGCATCGGTTCATTCTTGCTATCAATAAAAGTGTGGAAGTTTGGCGCGGTGCTATAGCCCTTGAAAAATGCCAGATGGTTTCACCATTTGAGCGGGAAAGGATATATTGCCCCAACTGTGGTTCTGAACGGTTGAGCAAGGACAAATCCAGCTGGCCTAGAGCTCGAACCTTAAAGTTTTTGATTTCTGCTTGCATTGACTGTTGGTCTGTGATAGAATAAAACAAGCGGTGGGGAAGCAGAGGAGGGCAGCGAGGCTGTAGGAGGCACGATAGGACGAAGGCGCCAAGACCGCGGGGCCTCGCCCCCGCCGCTTTCTAAGCCGATGGTTTTTGTTTTGGGTGGTAAGGATAGGCAGACTAGGGGGGATTTAGACCAGGGTGTAGAGTTCTGCGGTTTGGATTGCCCTGACACCTAGACAGTCCTTACCACCGAGAGCAAAAGCCACACAGAAAATCCCAAAATGACCAAAACCATAGAGCAGAGAATTGAAACCCTCGAAGAAGAAATTGAAACGATTAAACGATACATAAAGCGAAGAACTCAAACAAAAAAACGAAAAGATGCAGATTTTATTCAATTTGATGTCAGAAACAGAAAACGGTTTCTCAAGAAATCAAAGGAGTTATACCTCGCAATTGACCTCATCTACTATTTCCGCCAGCAGAGTAAAGGAGGAGGGCGACCCCAGCCTATATTCACATGGGCAACGTGGAAGAAACATGAATCCGTTGCTAAAGCCCTCTACGCTCATTTTTCCCGTGATATGTCCCGCGCGTGTGATTATATTGACTATGTTATCTTTGGTCAGGGGAATGTAAAGAATCCTAATTTCATTCTTCTTACCAGCGGGTGGAGCCAAAGGTGGTTATCAGAAATGTCCGAGTGGTTGATGGATCGTAAAGCAGCAAGTTGGAACAAAGGAGAATAAAATGGTTGGAAAAAGAAGAGAAATTAAGATTAATGCTCCAGGAAACAGCGGGGATATAATCATCTCTGTTGAGTTGGATGGGCCAGTAGAAGCAGAGATAACGAGTTATGATATAGATGCCGAAAAACTGTTTCAAGTTTTGTGGGGAGGGGTTCCTTCAGGTACAGTTGAAAGGTTATTTCTCAAACTGGCAAAAGCCTATGAGACAAGAGACTGGAAACTGTCACGGTGGGAAAGTTTCAAGCGGAAGCAGGGCTGGATAAGGTAGCAATTTAGAATAAGGAGAATGAAATGAAAAAAGTAATCGTTGAAGCAAAATTAGCACAATCTAAATGCGAAACAAACCTTTTCTATGTTGATGATCACGAACGTGGCCTCTATCTTAACCTTGAGGCCGCCCCCGCTACGAATAAACTTCTTAAACCTTATGTCGGTCAGATTGTTACTATTTCGTGGAAGTAGCAGAACAATTACTCTGTTTCTCTCCAAGTTTTGAAGAGAGAATCAAGAGGCTGGAAGAAAAGGCTCATACCCATGAGGTGTATAAAGCCTAAGCATGGGGCGGAAGGGAATGTAAAAATGACTAATCAAGGAAAACTATTGATACTTTGTGTTTTCTTGAGTGGACTTCTTATAGGATTTGGCACATCTCTGGCTATTTTTAGTATCGGCTGTTTCTAATCCAGAGGGGAAAATAAAATGGATTTACAGACAATACTAGATAATGCAGTAAAAGTAGACAGAGCCGAGAGAATGAAAACGTCGCCCCAGTTAACGCTTGGCGAAATGATATTGAAACTGGAATCGGTGAAAAATAAAGACCTTCCAGTTGTATTTGACGTTAAACCCTATCGCCCAGTAAACATAGATAGTTGGCATGGTAGTTATAATGAATTGGCTTTGAAATATGTTGGCAATGAATCTAGGGCGTTCACAGTTACGGAATTACTAAGGTTACTTAAGAGTGTAATTGGTAGAACACTAACTGGATATAAGGGTGGTGAATATCTTATGGGGAAAACCACCCCAGTATGGGTAGCAAATTATGGCGAAAGTGGAGGGTTTAGGGAAGAAGATTATACTGCGGTAGTGGATATATTAGAAACTGGGACTGAGGTTATCATTAAAACAGAGGCTCTTGAGTATTAAAGCAAAGGAGAATAAAATGAGTTTTGATAAATTATGCCATCCTAGTAATTGGAAGAGATTTATCCTTGGTTTTGATATTGTTCGTGAAATTGTATCGTGTCCTCATTGCCAAGAGCAGATGTACTTGGATAATTGGCCACCCAATTATTGGGGTGGAAGTTCATCCATTTTTGAGGAGCCAGGAAAGTATATCTTTAGGGATAGTGGAAGAAATAAATATGTTTGTGTAAGTTGTTGTCGAGAAATCCACATTTTCATGTGGCGAGAAGGAAAAGATGGAGTTACTACACATGGCGAAGAAGTCATTTATGATGAACCCTTGGTTGAGAGAAACGGTAAGCTACTCACCAAACATGATATGTGGAGGGAGAATTACCGTGAGGAACACGGCGAATACCCAAGAGAGGCTTATGGATAAGTGACTCCTTCCATTGAACAATCAACAATCATCTATATAGTTTCAACTGCCAGTTTCTTGGAAGCCATAGAAGCAGGCATCTCGAACAACCATTTTGTTGTCTGTCCAAGAGAATGGTCTTATATCCATACTTATTATGATAAATATAGGACTACACCAACTGTCGCCGCCTTTGTGGAGAAATTTCCTGACTATTCTCATTTCTCTTGGGATTCTAAGAACTATGACTTCACTAAACTCCGCCGAGAACTGAACGAGAAACTGCTGGATAGAAAAGTGCTCTCTTTGATGAATGAATTAGTTGAGACTTTCCAAACCGATGGGGCGAACCCCGCTCTTGAAATGATTTCTAATCGGGTACGAGAGATTCAAATGGCTCATGGTGGAGATACTGATATAGATCTTGCTAGAGACTTTGAGTTCCGCCTAGAGGACCAAGAGCGGAGACAATTGCTGAGGAAATCAGGATCTATGGTAGGAATTTCTACTGGGATAAAAACCCTAGATTATCTCATAGGTGGTTGGAGTCCTGGAATGCTTTCAGTTGTTTTGGGGAAGACGGGAATCGGTAAATCCTTTCTTCTTTTACTTTTTGCTTTTCGGGCGTGGGAGCAAAAGAAACCAGTTCTTTATATCAACCTTGAGATGTCTCCCATTGAAGTAGCATATCGTTTTGACGCCTTTGTCCATAAAATATCCAACACTTCATTATTTATTGGTACAGTAGATTTAGAGCAATACACGAAAACCCTAAAGTCAAATGTCAATACAACGCCTTTTATACTTGTTGGTCAGCGGTACGGGGGGTCTTTTACTCCCGCACGCGTTGATGCCAAAATTAAACGCCACGAACCAAAGTTAGTCCTCGTTGATTATATTACATTGATGAGGGGACAGAGACGATACGAGAAGAAATATGAGGAGATGGATGATGTTTGTCGGGACCTGAAGACATTGGCTGAGGTCTATCAGATTCCTATCATTATCGCCGCTCAGACTCACCGCCCCGCTGCTGATAAGAGAGCCTTAGATTTAGAGGATATAGCAACTTCTTATGCAATGGTACAACATGCTGATATTGTTCTAACAGTAGATCGAGGGAAAGAAGACACAGTTCTTAAACTAAAACTGAGGAAGAAAAGGACATTAGCAGGGCTCGGTGGAATAATCAGGCTCGCTTTTAACGTGGATGTCGGTGATATGAGGGAACTAACCCCAGAGGGAGGGATATTAAAACTACAGTGAGCATACCAATTGGCTTTACGCTTACCTGTCCCAACTGTGGCAAGTTTATAAAAGTTATTGCTGATAAAGGGCTCGTTCCTCATCGTTTCTATTGCCATCATTGCAATCGACTTTGGAAATTGACACTCAGCGAGGTATCTATATCAAGCGATACTAAAGGGGTCAAGGAAAGAGAATGTCGAGAGCCAAAGTAATTCAAATTTGCAAAGATCTGGGGATCCAAAAAATCTTAGTAGTAGATGACGAACTTCGTGGTCGTTGCCCTTGGGGGCACCACGAGGATGTTCACCCTAGTTGGGGCATTAACTTAGATTCTGGACTTTCGCACTGTTTTGCTTGCAATGAAGATGCCAACCTTATCACCTTGGTCATGCACTTAAAGGAAATGTCTCTTTGGCAGGCGAAACAATATCTCAATGAGGTGCTTCCTGATTATGAAGATGTTAGCGAGGTCGCTCGGCAAATCCAAATGTTGCAGACAGATCAAAGGAATCTATATTTAGATAATATAATCCTTGATACTTATCTAAATATAGAGGATGTATATGAATCGTATCGAGATATCCCCTTCTATATTTATAACCGATATAGTGTGAAGTATGATCCCGTAACTGAGAAGATAGCAATCCCCGTGCACGATGAGTTCGGGAGACTAAGAGTAATTGTGGGCCGCCGCACCCGTGCTGACCAAGAACCCAAATACTGTCCAATTGTCCCTGAATCTGGTGCCAGGTTTAAGGATTTGCTCTATGGATTAGAACAATGGAAAGGGACACATTTTCATGAGATTACCGTGACTGAAGGATACTGGGGTGTATATAGATTGGTCAGTCAGGGGATGAGCAATGTTGTTGCCTTGATGGGTACTACATTAAGTGATGGTCAATTTAGAAGGTTGGTAAATTACGACCAAGTAGTTCTCCTTTTAGACCCCGATGAGGCAGGGAGAAGAGCCACTAAGCGAATTGCTGGGGAATTATCTGTGAAGTGCCTTGTCCCCCGCAAACAGTATGAGAAGGAACCAGATTTGTGGAGTGAAAGAGAAACTTTTGAAGCATTATCTTCATTAAAGTTAGCATTGTAAGGAGGAGAAGATGAAGAGATATGAGCTTTTTCTGCTGAGCCTTGTCGGATTTGCATTGGCAGCAGTCTGGATCTATGGGGCTTGGCAATTTGGCGAATTCACGGAAGGCACCGCTTTTGAACAGTCGGTAGGTTGGTACACATTCTTGATAAACGATATGGTGGCGGCAGCTGCATTTCTAGTTGGTGCGCTTTATGCCCTGTATTGTGCCCTTAGAGAGGACTAGGCAAGAGATAAGAGGGGGACGGAAAAATGATAACGTTTGGATATCTGGCAGGGTGGCGAAATAGCATTCGAGACCATAACATAATTGGTTTCATTGATGGAATTAGTAATGTGTTATCATTTGGGGCGGGTGCTTGCAGGGATGAATCGACAGTGCTGGCCGATTTCGATGGGATAATTTATGTGATGGGCTACCCTTTGGATACACTTCCCACTCTTATCAAAGAGTTTGAGAGCAAGCAAGCAACCCTCCCACCCAAACAGACACTCCAGGCTTGGAATGAGTTGATATTCAATCTTTATCCTGACAACTCCGCAATTGGAAGGTTCTTGTTAAGTGGACATGTGCGGGGAGTCGGTTTGTATCGTCCTGAACAACGATTGTATGGAGGTCATCTTCTGATTGCAGAGAGCCATCAAATCGAACTGAGTGCTTCTCTGACATCTATTGACATTTTGTTTGAACTTTCAGGTGATATATTTCTCGGCCTGCAATCACTTATGGCCATCATCTCAAATCTGGAAAGTGCAGATTTACTTGAAGGTATAACTGAATGGCGACTCACACTCCGCCCTGGTATGCTCTATGAGGAGATATTTAATGGTAGAAATTCCTGAACGAGTTCAACGAATGTTTAATCTTTGGGAGGCGGGGTATACCTATAAAGAACTTTCTGAACTGTATAAGATAACTCCCCCCGCCATCTCCCAATTATTCAAGCGTTACTATCCTCATGTTAATTTCAAGGCGGAGGGGTTAAAAAGATCGCAGGAAATTAGAGGATGTTTAACGGAGGAAGAAAAACTAAATCTTATTAGAGAGTGTAAGTGCGGGTGTCAGCAAACGCTTCCGCAGTTCGTGGAAAGGAAAGGGAGGATTGTCAAGAGCGAGAGAATTTATATTAAAGGACATAGGGAGAAAAGATGAATCGTAAAGAGTTTCTGAAAATGGTAGCAATCTCACCAATTGCATTGGTGATAAATAGAGTGTCGGGTATGTTTAAGTTTAGTAAGTTCATGTTCCCCCAGAAGACCACAAGGTATGGTCATACTTGGAGGTTTCTACTACCTTTCGGTACGATTATTGTTCATCAATACCAATGGGGGAAAGGGAAACTGGTGAACTATCGCATTATACATGGACGTGAAGGTGAAAAGGTTCATAAGTGGGTAATCTCACCCGATGAAGGTCTGGTTATGGATACAACTGAATGGAGATACTTGGATATGTCTCAAGAAGACACTGATTGTTATATGAGGACTGGCAAGAAATGGATTCCTGGGCACTTTGAGGATATTGTAAAGGGATAGAATGACTGAATTTACATCCAAGGACATAGGCCGCAGACTTCTCGCCCAACTGACACAGCCCCAGACAGTTAAGCAACGAGTCTGGGCAAGTCGAATAGGTTGGTGTAAGCGGAGAGTTTACCTTGCTATGCGGGGAGAACCCACTCCTCCCTCCTATCAAGCACAATTAAGAATGGGGGAATCATCACTGGTTCATGCATTCATCCAGGGATTGTTGATGAAGGGATATGGCGGGAGAGAAAACTATACCGTGGCTCATGGCCCCATTATAGGAAAAGCCGATTATATCGGCCCGCAGGGAATTGTCGTTGAAATCAAAGCATTAAAACAGATACCGAAAAAGATATCAGTAGAATACAAGAGACAACTAAAAGCCACACTTTATGCATTTAATGGTGGAAAGCCACATGTGGGGAGGGGACGGCTCACTTCAATGCTTTGTCCCCTTGGAGGAAAGGGGCTCCTCCTGTTAGTAGACAAATCCAAGGTATTTAATCCTAAACATTGGTCTCAGACAAAGCAACCAATTAAGGCTATAGATATCGAACTAGCTGAAGAGGACATTAAACAAATAGAGGAGAGGGGAAATGAAATATTAAAAGCGGTAGACGAGACAATGATACCAGAAATGGAAGGAGAATCGCCGCATAGTGAAACATGTCGGTATTGCTCCTTCCACCATGTATGCTACAAAATGGAGAAACTGAAATGAGACTAAAGGAAGAAAACGATAAAAAGATAATAATCGTAGAAGGACTCTGCGAAACCCTAATTGGGGAACTGGGCTATGTAGATGGTCAAGCGGATGCTTGGTTCCTCTATGGGGCGAGATTATCGCGGATCCTAGAAAGTATCCTTAAGGAGAAAAAAGAAAATGGGAAGGAAAAGTAAGAAGGACAAAGAAATAGAAGAGCTTCAGGAATTCTGGAAACCAAGCGGGACGGGGTTCCTCCGAGTGGAGGATGGGGAGTCTGTCGTTGTGTACTTCACCGAAGATCTCCTTGAAATCCCCAAGGCTTGGAGACACGGCAAGAGAATCCAGTATCGAGGCAGATGGTATGAGTTTAGTTGTACTGGTGAGGGCTGTCCGCTCTGTAACCATCCCGATGAGAATATGCGTAGGAAGTCCCGTAGAGGACGGTTTATCATGGTTACTCAGGATGGCAGAATTGTCCTTCGTGATTTCGGGATAACACTCATGAATCAACTCTTCGCAGTATTTGAAGAGGAAGATACCATCCTTAGCATACCTTTCAAGATTAGCCGTAGTGGTACTGGGTTTAAGACGAGATGGACTGTCGTGCCCGTGAAGAAGAGCAAGTACCCTAAACCAAAGGAGGTAAGTAAATCAGATATTGAAGAAGCAAACGAGGCCGCCCACAAGGAATATGAAAGGAGAGACCCAGATGAGATTTCGGACATTCTGAGCAAGGGTTATGTGGGTAAAGGCTTCGTTACTGTAACTGAGGGAGCCCCAGAGGATGAACTTGAATTCCTCGAAGAATCTGAGGAGGAAGAGGAGGCTTGGTAGAAGAGTCGGGACCTGGGATTCTGGATGCTTGGACAACTGATAACGAGACCGTATCCCTGGTAAGAAGAGGCGATGATGGAAAGCGAAGGATTTCTCAGGTCCCGACCTCTTGGTATTTCTTATTGACGAAGGATGATTATAATAAACTAGACATGGAACAACTAACGGAATGGCGGTTGCAAGGGTTGATTAGGAAAACGGAGATGGATCCCGTAGGTAAATATGTGCGTGTCTACAGCAATCGCCACACTTACCCTGAAAGGGCAGTCAAACAGCAACTCCTAGAAAAAATCATAGCATCGGGGGCTAAACCACTTGAAGGAGACCTCTCGCTCGCCGATAGGTACTGTATAGATAACCTTATTCCCATAGCAGATAATTATAAGATTGTCTACTTTGACATTGAGACTGATGACACGGAAAAGAGAATTGAAATTGGCAAATATCGAATTCTATGTTGTGGGTTCATAAACAGGGAGGGGAAAGAATTATGGGTAGCCGAGGATGATGAAGAAAAGTTACTAGTTAAGGTTGGCCGCATATTATCTTCATTTGACATTGCCGTTGGATGGAACTCAAGTAAATTCGATTGGCCATATCTTCGTAAAAGATTCGAGCAGTATGGATTAAGGGATGTTCTCTGGAAGGTTGCAGATATTGATCTTCTTCATCGGTTTGTTGTCTCACTTTATTTCTCGAAGTTGAGGATAAGAGGATGGAGTCTCAAAAACGTGGCCGAGCAGATGCTTGGAAAAACGAAGGAAAATTATGTCGGTCAAATGACCGAACTATTCAATCATGATAGAGAGAAATTGAAAGAATATAATCTCAACGATGTAAGGTTGATCAAGGAATTAGATGAAAAGACAGGTATGGTTAATTCCCTCATCCAACAGGCCATGTTGAGTGGGACAACCATGCGAGCCATAAGCAGACAGTATCGTGGTACGGGTAAGATTATAGATATGGCCGCCCTCCGAGAGTCTGAGAGGCAACGTAGGAAAGGTATTAGTAATCATCGTTTCCCCACCATATTCTGGCGGAGGAAGGGCCATTTAACAGCAATTAAAGGTGGTCTAGTCTTGGAACCTAGAGTGGGTTATCATAAGATGGTCTATGTATATGACTTCAAATCCTTGTACCCAAGTACCATAATAACATGGAATATCAGCCCAGAGACCTTCAGAGAAGAGAAAGAAAGAGGTTGTTATCGTTCAGTTAATGATTTCTATTATAAGAAAAAGCCAATGGGGATTATTCCATCTGTGATTCAAGGATTCAATGAGTATCGGGAGGGGTTGCGGGCCGCCCAATCCATTATGGACATTGATACTCCAGAATATCAAGTTCATGATGTAGGTCAGGCAGTAGCCAAAGCAATGGCAAATGCCGTCTATGGTGTGATGGCCCAGCAAGGAAGCAGGTATTTTAATCCCAAGATTGCCGAGTCCGTAACCTTGGTAGGTCATTATTTCTTGAACCTGGCAAAAGGATTTTTTGAACCTGTTGAGGGGGCTGAGATTATATTCGGGGATACGGATTCAATTGGTATTGTCTATGATGGAGAACAGTGGGGATTAGATAATATGATGGATATGTATGCCCGAACCCTGAAAAGAGCACTTAAAGAAGACTTTGGTATTAAACATCCGATCCTCGATATAAAATTAGAAACCGTCTATGATAAATTGGTTATCTGTGGGAAGAAGAATTACTTTGGACATGTCATCCAGAGTGGTGAGCACCCCGCCGATTTCATTGATGTAAAGGGATTGGAGAGTGTTAAGAGAAATACTATACCTTATACTGTAAGACTCCTCGAAGAACTTTACGATATGCTAATCGCCCCTAGCGGGGATGAGGACCCCGAACTTTTCAAACAATGGTTGGTTGAGAATAAATCCAAATTTATAAAGGGACCACTAAGGGGGGAGGATTTGGCAATCAGCGTGATGGTAAGCAAATACCCTGCTGAGTATAAGTCAGATTTGGTATATGCAAGGATAGCCTCCCGAATGATAGAGGATGGAAAGCCATTTTATCCTGGTATTAACATACAATATGTAATTACGGAAGGGCCACCCAAGCAGAAGAAACTGGAAGGGGTTCTTCTTGAAGAATATAGAGGCGAGGCCGCCCTCGATTATTATTGGGATAGAAAAATAATGAAACCCACAATGAGAATTCTTAATGTAGTTTTTCCAGATGTGGAATGGGGTCAGTTCAAGATACATTGGAGGAAAAAGAAATGATGCCAGAGGAATTGATAAAAGAAATAAGAGATGTATATAAAGCAGGAAAAGAGAACAGGTTGCCCGATAAAAGCCCATCGCAAATTATTAGACTTGTTCTCTCCGCCGTCCGTGATGGGCGGTTGGATGAAGAGTTGAGAGTGGTGGGGCGATGGGAATGGCCCAAGAGTGCCAACATAGAGAATAGGGACTGGATGGCTCGGATGTTACATGATGATGCAAGTACCTTCATCGCCCTTCGCAAAGAGGAGGGGAAATGATCCTCTATAGTTTTCATACTATTGGAACGATAAACCAAGAAGGGAAAATAGAGATAACAGTTCACCCCCGCCCGCCATTAAATGAAGATCAAGGATGGATACAAGATGATGCTTTGAGTTTATTCACTATGTTACAGAACTATTTTCCGAGAGCAACGGTTAATCTCATTCGTCGGGCATTTCTGAATGAAACGTCTAACAAGGAACTCATTCGAGAATTGGAGAAAAGGTTATGGACATGATAAAAATTAAAAATATCTGGGAATATGCCGAAGAAGAAATAAATGAAGTCCTGAGCGAACATTTGATATTCATTGATATAACTGGAAGGTTATTCGCTGATCTTTCTACTTATCAGTTCATTGTTGAAGAAAGAGATAAAGAAACTGCCGAGAAGTGGAGGAAATGGCAAGGAGAGATACATGGTTAGAACCGAATGGGACAATGCTCTTCAAAATTGTCAGAATTGTGAGCGGGGGCTGGGGCCAAGAAATACACCCCAGGAAGGAAAGATAACTGGTAAGACTGGGGGATGGTGTCCTCATAGTGGAGGTAAAATTGTAGCGGGCTGGTTAGAACCCCGAACTTATATGGTAGTCGGAACCCAGCCCGTCTTCAAGGGACAAACAACTCTTACTGCCTTTGGGGATAAAAAGAGCGAAAGATTCATTCAATGGCTTGGAATGAAAGCCAAGTTCCCGCTAAAAGAAAGTTTCCTAACTTGTTTGGTTAAGTGTGCTATTAAGAATAATGATGTTACTAATATTCAATCCTATTACTTTAGAAGATGTAAGGGGCGGTTCTATGCAGAGTTAGGAATTGTGAAACCTCGACTCATTATCGCCCTCGGAAAAGTAACTTGGGAAGTATTAGGGGGGGAGTTCGATAGATTCACTACATTCCCTGATCCCTTCAATTGGGGTATAGACTTTACAGTTTACGGGACCTGGACCCCCGACTTTGTGGATAGAAACAGAGATAAGATTGATGATTATAGAGATATGTTCAAGAAATGTATCAAATGGGTAAAAGAAACGAAATGAGATTCATATTACGGCGCTTATGGGGAGGTAATTCTTGGGCAGAGTTGCCTTATGAAGCAAGATTTGGAACCCTATGGATAGCAGGACACATCATCCTCTTTATATTGTTCCTATTCGTTGCGGTCCCCATAGTATTTGGAATAACAGTACCTTGGATTCGATGGTGACTCTTAACCCATCTCTCTTCTCTTCAAAAAGTGGTGAATGGGAAACACCACAAGATCTTTTTGGTACATTGGATAAGATATTTCATTTTGACTTGGATGTATGTGCTACCAAGAATAATACTAAGTGCGAGCAATTTTTTAACCTTGAGGATGATAGCCTAAAGCAATCTTGGGAGGACAAGATTTGTTGGATGAACCCTCCTTATGGCCGAGAAATAGATGATTGGGTTGCAAAGGCGTTTTGGGAGGCACGGGAACATAGTATAACTGTTGTTGCTCTATTACCTGCCAGAACAGATACTAAATGGTGGCATAGTTTTGTAATGAGAGCACAACAAATTTGGTTTATTAGAGGGAGGGTCAAATTTGTGGGGGCCAAATCCTCTGCCCCCTTCCCTTCTTGTATTGTTATATGGACGGGGGCAACGCAGACAAAGGCACCAACAATCCGTTCTTGGAGTTGGAAATGACAAAGGATAAATCCCCCGCCGCTCTCAAATCTCTAGTTAAACAACTAGAGAAGGAGCATGGGAAGGGTGTTATCCGTCTGGGGATCCCTGAAAGACCAGGGTTCATCGAAAGTGGCATCCTTGCGGTTGACTGGGTGTTGGGGGGTGGTCTTCCCTTGGGACGTTTTACTGAATTCTTTGGGAGAGAAAATTCGGGGAAGACTACCCTAGCCCTTAGATTTGTTTCCATCGCCCAGCGACAAGGTATCTCTGTTTTCTTTTTCGATGCTGAGAGGAAATTAGATTCCAAGTTTGCCTCCTATTTGGGTGTGGATAGGGCTAAAGTTATGGTCTCAAATATCAATATAGGGGATACTCTTATTGAACTTATATCATCTCTTATTGAGAACCAAGAACGCAAAGTGCTTATTGTAATTGATTCTGTCCCCTCCATTATAATGAAAGAGGTTGCCGATGCCCCCGCTACTAAGAAGACTATTGCTATCTCTGCTAAAGTATGGAATAAGGCTCTTCCTATCTGGAATAGTCTTAATCGAAAGGATCAAGCGACTGTTCTTCTTATCAATCAAATGAGAGATGCCATTGGTTCTTTCATCCCTGGGCAACAGATTCAACCTGGGGGCAAGCAGATTAAACATCTTACTAGTATCAGATTAGAAGTTAAGAAAGGGAGTTGGATAAAGGATAAGGACAAGGATGTAATTGGCTACACTATGAAATTTAGAACTGCCAAAAGTCAGGTTGGCCCGCCCTTCCGTCAAGGACAAGTAGATTTCTCATTTGTTAAGAGAGAGTTTAATCTCATTGAAGATTTAATATGGGCTATCCGTAAGTTTAAGGTTCTTCCAACATCAGGGGGAGGGTGGATTGAATATAAAGGGGATAAGATTAGAGCATCCAAATTCAGAGAGCTGTTACAAGACCCAGAGATATATGAGAGTCTATATTTAGAGGTAAGAAAGAAAATGGAGGAGAAATGATTATATGTAAAACTTGCAAACAATGTGGTGGTTGGATACAAATGTCACCGGGTGAAAGTAGAAAAGTTGGGGAAATAAAAATAAATCCCTTTCCCAAAAAGTCAGATGAAATTGATGGTCATTTATGTGATTGCTCGAAAAAGGGAAATGACAAAAAAGAGTAAGAAACAAGAGGAACGAATAGCCAAGGAAACTGGTGGGAAACGACAACCCGCAAGTGGAGCCCGATGGCAAGCCAAAGGAGATGTTAAAGGCCCGCCCACTAAGGGACTCATCGCCGATGGTTTCCTGATTGAAGGGAAAACGACAGCCAAGAAACAAGTTACCCTCCGCCGCTCAATGTTGGAAGATCATTTCGACAAAGCAATAGACAGTAATCGGATTGGAATCTTCCAGATTTGTCTGGATGATAATGCCCGCTCCCCACTATGTTTTGCTATAGCACCTTGGGAACTAATGTCAGATTTAATGAAGGCATATTATGAGGAGATATTATGATAGAAAGAACACTTCAACGAAAGATCTATATACAATATGAACCATCCCTCGTTATATGTACCCTAAAAAGTGGGATCATCAAGAAATTTAAGAATGTAACAACGGCATCACAATTAAGATTGGCAGACATACTTTGGGATTGGTATATAGAAAAAAGAGTGGAGAGTCGCCCTGCACTTTTTGGTGCTCTTGGTGCGGTCTTTACAATAAAGGAGGCTCTATAATGGAATTATTAAGATGTGGATGTATTGTCTGTGGAGAGGATGATTACATACAAGTTTCTAACAGAACTAAAAAATTGCTGGGAACATCAATCCTTTATGTTTGCCCAGCATGTGGAAAGAAAGCAGATGCATACCTGGAACTAACCAAAGAACAATCCGTACTGGTAGGGGAACTGAAATATGCTCCCGATTTTGCGCCTAATCGTCCCCTCAATGAAAATTCATCATCTATTGAATGGGCTGAGACTATATTTGGTGCTCCTGCCGATTCCCTATATTAAGGAGAAGGAAATGCCTCTAATGGAATACAAAGACCAATTTAAGATATTCTTCCATGAGATATGGGACAGTCTCAAATTCGGGGAAGCCAAGTATGGACCAGATACCTTCAAGGATTTGGAAGCAGATGAGTTCTATGATAAAATCGTTGAGATGTTAAATAACTACAGGAGGAAAAAGAAATGGAAAGGGTATTTAGCGGTGGCGGCGGGCTATATTTTTCTTTGGGGCCTTCGAGATAAGAAATGGAAATAAAATCTTCGATTAAGATAAAACCTGAAGATGAGATATCTTGGATAGAGGTAATTCCCCGAACCATTCTCAGTATCGACCCAGGCTGGAAACTGGGGTGGGCAGTCCTTCATCCTCCTATTGAATTGCCCTGCGTTTTTCACAGTATACTTCTTGAAAGTGGAGTAATGGATTTCCAGAAAGATCTTGGTGAGGCGGGCAGATACAAATCACTCTGGAGTCATCTCTGGAATTTGAAACTCCGCCACACTTTTGGTATAATGCTCATTGAGCCTGCCTTTGGTCGTTTCCGCTCTACTAGAAATGGAGAAATATGTGGGATTATCAAAATGTCTGCTTATGAATCTGATATCCCTGTTAAAGAGATGAATGTTCTTAGTGTAAGAAGTAAGTTAAAAATAAAAGGAAAACAAGGAGCCCTTGCTTATGCCCGCCAATGGACGGGGAATGAACATTTATCTCAGCATGAGGCAGATGCGATCTGCCAAGGGTTGGTTTATCTAAAGGAGAAAGAAAATGAGCTGTGAGGAGTATGGGAAAGGAGAGCCGTTTGTTAAAGATTGTTGTAAGTGTGGGGGGAAACTCTCGCGGCCCATGCCGACAATGTTTCGGGCGCTTTATTTCTGTGATGAGTGTTCTGATAAGTTAATGCCACTTGATAAACTGGAGAAGGAAACCCCATCGTCTACCTCCTAGAAGGCAACCTATGCGAAATCTAGGCGGGGGAGAGGCCCCTTAGAAGCCCGTAGCGACGATGAGAAGTGTTTTGAATAGTATGATAAGGGTCTGGGGATGAAAAGAAAGACCAGAGAGATAAAACCAATGCCTTATCCCCTTCTGGCCTGGAAATGTGAATGTCCTTGTGGGCTGGTTGCCTATAGTTTCGATCCTTACCAAGCGATTCAGCGACTCTCTTGTGGGCATGACCGAGGAAGGCTCATTAGAGTTATTTACTTTCAAAAGAAATTTATGGATTACTGTTCTGTATGCAATCGGCCTGCTCGTACTCATAAAGGGGAGCGCAGGGATGAAATGTTTTATGAAGCAATTTGTCCTATGAAGGAGGAAATGAAAAATGGGACTCCCAAAACTTAGCCTAGTTTCTATCGGAGTTCACGATGAAGTTTTGAACTGGGTCGCAAAGTATAAACCAGTTAGCATAATCGTGGTAAACGAGCGGGGCCAGGCAAGGCCAGGGCGTCCTTGGGAGGACAATGAGATAGATGCCATGCGAAGGGCCATGGATGCCTCGCCTAAGACCCTCTGGATATTCCGCTCTTGGCCAGATGGGATAGGGGAGGGGAAGGAACCGCTACCGTGGCGTGTTGTCAAGTGCCTTTTTCCCTTCGAGGATATGCCAAATCCTTTAATGGGACATTCCTATAATGAGCCTGGATTTCCTTGGATAGGGTCATCTGGTGATGCTCGCAAGCTGACAAATTTAGAATATGGCTTTGCAGATGTTATGCACGCCTATGATTTCCTCTCCATGAACTTCTGCTTCTCCGAATCTCATATCCTCAAGGGCAACCTGGGGCTGTGGGAGATATATGCAGATGCGTTACCTTATGTAGATGCGCTTGGGTTCAATGAGTATGATTGGCCCTGGGTCTTCACTTCCAGAGATCAGGGCTATAAATGGAGAATAGGGCACTGGGAGCATCAACTTGACCGAATAGGTCAAATAATGGGAACACTTGACCAGATTCCCCCCGTCATCATCGGCGAGGGAATCTTGGATGGGAAGATATGGACGAACGCACTCCCAGAGGGCGACCCGATGCGAGGCGAGCCCTATGGGTATCAAAACATTTTAAGTGACAAAGGATATATTCAGGCACACCAAGCCGCCCACGATGACACCTACCACAAGCCAGGGGTTTTTTCCCACCATACCTTCTGCTATGCAGGCAGAGAAAGTGAATGGAATACGGGTGGCTATCATGTGGGGCCGATACTACCCCAATTAGGTCAGCTGATAGAGGGGCAAGTATATTGGGAGGAGAAACCAATGGATGTCTGGAAGAATGTTAGACCTGATGTGGCTAGATTCAAGAAAGAAGTGGGAAGGGCAACTAGGGATTATAATGTGCCAATTCCAGATTACAAGGGGATTCCTGTCTCGCCAGCAAAGGTGATGGCGGTTATTATTGCCAATGAAAAGGATCCCTGTGATCCCAACTTTGTGAATGAATTTGATGAGAAGAAGGATGGCATACCTACGGGGCGTAAACTCCACGCCGTCGGGCTCTGTGGTGTTGTAGCAGAACACACAGATAAAACCATAGAACAATTAAAAGATCCTTATACGAATATTATTGAGGGGTTAAGGAAACTGAAAAGTAAATTGAACTCCGCTAATGGAAATCTAAGAGGTGCATACTATTACTATACTGGCGGTGCCTACTGGCCCTCAATGGAAGACTGGATTATCAATGTTTGGTTCAGGAGGTTTGTGCCAAAGTATAATCTCTTCTGGGACGTTGATTTGGAACAAGGAGCTGAAGTTCCCGCCCCTGATTGGGAAGCCAAATATAAACAGTTGCGGATAAGAGTAGATGAAGTGTCAGGATTAACTACACAAATTCAATCAGATCTTGATAGAATTGTTAATGAGGACTTTAGAGATCTTTCAAGATTGAGAGAAGCCATTGACAGGCTTTTAGAATAGTTCAATACTTATAGTAAACAAAGAACCCTCCTGATAATTAGATAATGAGAGGGTTCTTTGCGACAAAAAGGAGGTGAACCACGATGACCCGAAGGCCACCAAGTTAATGGTTAAATAACCATAAAGCTATGAACCAATTGAGAGCCGATTGCAATCTGCGATTTTCTACTGCAAGTGCTTGTAGACTTCGGTGCTCCGCTTGCTGGGGCAATAGCACTAGGTTCTCAATTCTATTATCGTCCTTGATCCCGTTCTTGTGATGCACAATCTCCCAGGATTCCAGGGGGCGACCCAGATGATTTGCCATAACCAAGCGATGTTCAAGAATGTAATTTCTCTTATCTGAGTTGACATGATCTGGAGCGTAGATGAGAATATAACCTTGGCTCTTCCGTCGTCCGCCTTTCCAGTTTGAGTTTTTGTCGCCCCGCCGCCCCTCACTTTTTGAACGCCTAGAGATATTATGTTTAATCATCCAGTTTAGAACGGTGTTGGGATCAACGCCGACAATGGTTGCCATTTGTGCAAGAGTTAATTCTTCACCCCAGTATTTCTGACGCAACCATTCTGCATCTTCATATTCGGGCAAACTTTCCATTTCGGTCTCGGTGGATTAACTTCGTAAAACTTTTTGGGCAGTATAGAGTCCGCCTGCGGTCAACCCAGCGATGAGACCCCAGAATATGGATTCCACCAACGGCTTGGCTTCTGGGAAAATGGATAGGAGATATGCCCCTAACCCAATTACGGCTCCCAACCCAACAGACAACACAGCCTTTTTCTTATCGTCCTCTAGGCCCAGAATCTTGGCAAATTGCACAAGTGCCATGATTAGGACTGGGACTGCAACACCAAAGATAACCAGATCGCTACTCATTTCCTTTCCTCCTCTTTAGGTTTTATTTTATAAGCGGTTATATCACATACTCTATTGTCTATAAATCGAACTCTCTTTGATCCTATTACCAATCTTCCCTCCTTTCTCGCTTTATTCCATAACCATCTAACCTTTTCCCGTCCATATCCCATTTTCTCACAAATCTCTGTAGTAGTGAAGAATCCTTGACTGTCTTCTTCCTCCTCTGTCAATTCCTCAAGCGTTTTAACGAGTTCATCAAGAGCAAAGTCAGGTTGTGGTTTAACCACGAGGTACCTCCCTTTCCCTCCTTATTGCTTTGTATTTGGGATGGTTATATCTACGCACTTTCACAACTATATAATCATCTTCCTTCCCCTTTAACTCTGGGTATATCTCAAGGTAAACCAGACCAATGTCGTTTATTCGGCCTCTTGCTTTAGTTCTCTTCCTAGCATGTCTAATGGAAAGCATGTGTCCTGGGGTTGTAAGTGACCATCCATGTCTATTTCTGTAGAGGTTCCAAGTGTGGATGTGACTTCTGATAATAGCGTCTGGGGCTCCCTCCACGAGAGCTTCATCTATGCGAGCGAAGTTCATCTCTCGTTCGAGGGGAGTCCCTCGATAAATCATAAAGTAAGAGATATCATGCCCAATATCTAAAAGGACACCCTCCCAATCTAGGAATAACATATCCTCCACGAGCCTTCCAGATGGGTAGGGCGTTGCATCTATAGTTGTTTTCTCTGCTAGTTGGGCTAACCATTCACCGTACTCGCCCTCGTGCCATTCAGTCCCAGCGACAATATGGAAATCCTCAAAACGATGTCTGATAGGAACAATTACTTGTTCTAGGATTGAAGCCTGCACACTAGGTCTAGGGCTTACAAGGCCAAAGAGACCGTTGGAATTTCTCTTTGCTGGTCCCTGAAGACCATCTCCATTGAGGACAGCAAAGTTTAATTTCTTCTCTGGTAGCCAATCCCATTCATCTTCCCAGCACTTCCAGAGATAGGCTTGACCTTTATTTAACAAGGTTCGTCGACAGATATGTTCATATTCGGCGTCATTGAGATTGAGGGACTGCGGATCGGGGACTTTGTAGGAGGGCGGCAATAAGCCAAGAATGCTTCCGCAATGGGTATCTGAGAAAACGACACCTCTTACGGGAGTGTGTCGAACCAAATTTTTCCTCCTAATATCTTTCCATCAACTGGATTATTATCCACAACACAAATGTAGTTCCTGGTGTGCCAATGCCAATTACCTTGAGCCAGAAGTTATTGTTATCAATTACTTTACATAACCCATCAATCTTACCGTCAATTCTACCCACTTCTTTGTTTAAGGTATCAACATGGCCTTCCAGGTTCTCAATACGTGTCTCGTGATACTCTTGGATTAGTTTAACGACTTCTTCGTTCCTCACGAGGTTGTTCTCCAGGTACTATTATACCACAATGAAAAGGAATTGCAAGCAGTAATTACAAATTTTAAGGTTTCTCCCTTTGGTGTCTTTCTTGAAAGTCCCATCTCCCACTATCGTTCTTCTGGCCAAGCAGGAATTGGAATCAATCATCACGTTATTTCCTATGACGCATCCCTCATCTATTATGACGTTATGTCCCGCTTTGAAATCCTCACTATGATACAGTCTTGGTGAATCTTCGTTTCATCCATCTAATCGTCTATCCTGACTATCATTTTGCTATATTTGCTCATTGTTCATCCCTCTTCGATGTCTTCTTTGAAAGTCATGCTGCCCTTACCATCATGAATTCTGGACTATAGTTAGCCAGCGTTACAACATTAAGTGCGCCACCACTGTTTTGATAGACTAATACCTCTACCCAATCATTGACTGATAATTGATACAGTGTCGTAAGGGTCATCCCAGTCTGAGTAGCAACAGTTGATATCGCTTTATGCTTGGTATCTGCTATTACAATTGCGCCATTAAGTCGAATCATATAGAACCGCTCCCCGGCCCCATTGGTTGCAAACTGAACTTGGGCAGTAATCTCATATATCCCAGCAGTTTTGCAAGTCAACCTATTATTATTAACGACAGTATCATGAATGTCGTCGTTATCAAACCGTTCTGAATTAAAATTCAGAACCGTCCAGGCACCATTGGCAATCAATTGGTCAGCATCGTGGTAAACTCGAGCACATTGGCCCGTCGGAACAAATTTCGTCCGCGTGCCAGCATCATTGATAGGCGCGGTTTCGTTCCCATTAAAAGTATTGGGGCCGATCACGGTGTCCGCACAACCAGCATCGGCGATATTTATGCCGTATTTCTGACGGCCAGGCGCCGCGTTGGTGATCGTGTTTCCTTGAATGCTTACGCGGTATATAGTTATGCCAACGGTATATTGAAAAATGCCCGAATACCCCGCCGTGTTGCCCGTGTTATTGTCGTACACGACATTCCCCTCAACCGGCGTGTCTTCGCAGTTGAAAAGGCAGATGCCATTGTCTACGTTAGCCGCTACTACATTCTTGGCAATGGTAAGTTTTACCCCCCTGGCCCAGAGGCCGTGCGTGCCATTATTTACAAGAGTATTGCCCGATATTGTAAGCCCATGAATACTATCATATAGGGCTGTCCCGCCGTGAAGAAGTTCTATCCCAGCCCTTGCATTGTCGTAGCAATCGTTCCCCTCAATTACACCGTCGGCAGCCTCGTAATTCAGGTCGCCGCAATAAACCTCGATCCCACTGGCAACTGTCGAGCCGAAACAGACATTGTTGGCAACGGTAAATCGCTTCGATTCCGATATGGCAATGCCATCATCCTCGTTGTCTCGACAGATATTATTGGCGATGACATTATCTGACCCACGATGGACGCCTATGAACATACCTGGGGCACCACTCGCCCCAAAATCTCCAGCGTGGTCATGGCCAACACAATGTAAAACCTCGCAACCCACAGAACCGCTAAGATATATTCCATAGTTCGTCCCCGCGATAGAGAAAACCCCTACAGCCTTACTATCGGTGGCATTTACAAACCGAAGGTTGCCCTGATTAGGAAAAGCCACCCTGTCTTGATTCAAGCAATTCCCGTCTAGCAAGAATTTCTCGAAGATGACGCCAGTTGCACCATCGGCGGTTTTGATAAGCGGCCCATTATAAGTGCTGTTATTGGGCCTCCGCACGGTTGCGTTGGGGCCACTGCCTCTAGTCGTTGAATACGAGGGAGCAGTTGCGCTACCAACGATTGAGAATTGGAATTCCCCTTCCTGCAAGTTAAGTTCGCCACCTGGATTCTTGGGAAGAAACTCATAAGCCTCGTTAAAGAACACATCGTCACGAACCCCATCACATTTGATGTAATATTTGCCCCGCAACATCCCATGCAACTTGGCGAACCACGACAAAGGCATATCGGCTGGTATAAGGTATATCTTTTTGGGTCTACTGAATTTTAAGAGCATGTCACATCCTATATTGGTAAGGCATCATATCCCTCTTGGAGCCCAGCGGATGCGGTGGCCCCCCACCATTCGGGATACACTTCTGTAATCACCCCAGTTCCAAACACTACAGTTCCAGTTCCAACGAGACTAAATATCTGATACAGCCCCGCCTCAATCGTGCCGTTGATGGTGAGAGTTACTCCATTGGCGATAGTAAAAGTTCCCCCCCTACCTACCATGAGATGCACAGTTGCGGGAACAGCATAATTAACATCTATCGGATGGTTGTGGGGAGCTACAAAAACAACACCAGGGGAACCTCCAAGATCGGCTATTGCTTCTGCAAGCCCTCCTGTTGTGGAACCAGGGTTCTCATCTAAAAATTCCGCCGTGTTTCTAATTCCACCAGAATGGGCAAGGGCATGATAGATTCCAGCCTCTATCTTATCCAGGTTGGTTGCACTAAGAGGTGGAGGTACTAAGTTTGTCCAATCGGTTCGTGGATAGGGCATAATATTCTCTCCTCATTATATCATGCGGCCACAAATAAATCAATAACTTCATATCCTGTGGCTCCTTCAAGAGTAGTTTCTTTAACAAGAACAGTTGTTCCCTCACTAGTAGAACCACTCCTGTTATAAGCTATTATCAGAAGTTCAGTTCTCCCCAATTTGCGACACCATACATACCCTGGCCTACCAGGAACGGCCACAACACCGTCTCCGCGCCCCAGAACGGCCTTAAATGCGGGGGCTAACCCCCTCCGTAGAAGCCGTACGACCTTCTCTCTTTCGCCCACTTTTATTTCTCCTTACAGGTAGAGGGGTCTGATTCTCTTGAGACGATCATACCCTCGGTTCAAGGCAACCAAAAGGTCAATGAGATTCCCAGTCTTATCTATCCAGGAACTTTCTTCTCCAGTTAGTTCTGATATCCAGAACTGAAGCGGGACATGATCCACAGTACCAACAGAGTCACCTGTTCTATTACCCAGATACATTAGTGTCTCGCCGCTTATCATCCAAGGCCAAGCGTCGAAGGATTGAGCAATTGCACAGGGAAGTAGAATCTGAGCCCCCCAGTTTTCTCCATCCTGGCTAACATAGAGATAAGATTGGAATGTCTGTGGGCCAGGATTATTATCTACACCTTCTACTGTCGTAATATAAACGAGCGGGCTATGAGCACCGAGAGCCACCAATCCCGATACTGGCCCATCCCCTGCACCCAGAGGGCCAAACCAACTATAAGTGCTTCCAAAACCATCCACCGTCCTTTCGGCTTCGGGGGGAGCTTGATACCAGTAGACCCCCACAGTTTCCCTGTCGTGGATAGGGTCAAGTGCGACTGGTCTACTTGGGCCTTCAGTTACAGTAGCATAATCATAGTTAATGTCTAAAATGGGAGTATCAGCGGGAACACTCTCATAGTGATAAGCCACTCGCATTACAACCATTGGACTTACAGTTAATTTAAAGTCTAGGGCAATTGCACAAGTAGAGTCCCAGCCTGCTTGGTTGACAAGTTCTTGAATAATTGCAGTTAAATCGGGGGTGTCATAAACAACCCCAGGAGCCCAGTTGGGCGGAGACCAGTCTACGAAAGCGGCGGTTCGTCCCCAAGCGTCCCACGCCCCTCGTGTGGTAAATGTTGGCAAAAACTCTTCCTCAACTCCTCTAATTCGGACGGTTAGTGCATTAGCAATTTGTCCAGTTGGAAATGCTTTGATATGACAAACAGCGGAGTTAATTGTGGCTCCTTGTGTAAGACCAGCGTTAGGGAATCGAATACCAAAAGAATATTTATTACCAGGAAGATCCATCCCCATTTGGCTGAGGTAGGTGAGAGACCAACCACTCCCAGCGGGGTCATAGTAGGCATCATCACTCCCTTGCCCTGGTTGCAGGCTTATGTCATTCGTACCAGGGCCTCCCGCCCTTACAGCCCAGGTCATACCCTTATTGACAGACCTAAGCCAGTAGTGGTTAGCCCCCCGTTTGATCTTTAAGTACATATAATTAGGGTCTATGGGGGCCATAATTTCAAGATTCTCTCGCTCATTATAAATATCGTTACTCGCCCCGCCGCTTGAAACGCTTATATCAACTACCATAGTCCAGGTTAGCCCGTGATCAAACGTCTCGAAACCCCAGATTTTTCCTTGTCCCGCATCACCAGAATGGTCAACCCATAACACGGCATAGGCCCATCCTTCAGTTGTGGGGTCAAATCTTATATCAATAACATGCCAGTCATTGATAGTTCCCGCACCAGCATAACATTGAGCTAGCACATTAGCACCCGTCAATACTGCCACCCAAGAGACACTACCATCTCCTAAATCAGCATTGCGATAGATGCCTGCATAAGTATTAGCAGAAGTGCGAAGACCAAGAAGTGCTACAATGTCTCCATCATCCTTACCTGAATTAAAGGGGTCAATCCTCAAAGTATTAACATCAAAATTAGCCCCCGCGACTGGAAACCAGGGCAACCCATTATGTCTCTGTGCCCACGTAGGACTATCAGCAAAGAGATCCTCACTAATGAAAACTACATCAATATCGTCCCCAGTACCATTCAGGTTTTGTGTCATTTGTAACACAATGGCTGCTTGCCCCCCCGTCCCTGGTTGCCCAGGCCAAGTTACAGATTCCCCCAAAGTGCCTGTTGTTTCAGGCTCCAAATCCGCAGTAACCATGAAAGCGCCAAGTTCATTCTGGAATCCAATGTCTATATTTCTAGGAATAAATCGCGTTCCAGTAGGCCAGGGAGTTCCCGTCTCGTGTCCAGGTCCTAACCCTTCTCGCATAGTATCAAGAGAAGGAAATAAGACCCATTCCTGGGGATGTAAATCAAAGACTCGATAATTCCCCATGAGAGGCACTCTAACACGGAAAAGCCCGCTTGTTCGTTGGGGGTGCATCTTATTCAGATTAGCATAGGTAAACCCCGCCAATCTATTCATATCGGCTTGGTCATCCGCCACTAGCCTGGTAAGTTGTTTGAAAGCACCATCAGGAGAGGGTACATCCCCTGGAGCTATAGAATAAACACCATAACTCCTCTCCCAAGGAGCAACTCTTACCCCCGATACATCCACCCAAGAGATTCGTTTCTCCTGAATTTCTTGTATTTCTACCCTTCCTAGCCAGTCCTCATCCTGGATAGTCATAATTGTATCTAGTGCATCTCGTTTGGATGCTACCAGGTATTGAGGATTAACGTCATACTTGAATCTCGATTGGCGATCAGAGAGAGCGCGAGCAAAAATCGTTTCGGCGAAATTGCCTTTATCTAATTGGTTATAAAGGTTGGACTGGGGAATGTCCATATATTTAACTGCTCTGGTATCCTCACTTTCAAGAACATCACTCACTTCATAAAGCGTGGAATGCCAATATCCAATATAAAATCCTGATAAGTCTAGAGTCATGTCTTGGATTTCAAACCAATTATCTGGTGTATCTGTTACCCTTTCCACCCCCACAGAAAACGCTGGACAATTTCGCAGTTCTCCGTCCACAGTATGGGCCAAGAATGTGATTTCCCCAGTCATGGGCTCCTTGCGAACAGAATCGGCTATTATCCAACCCACGAAAACAATATTCTCCCGATGGCCATACCCTCCTATGCTTACTTGTTCTCCTTCATACCAATCCTCCGCAAAGATAATTAACATGGCCCCTTCAGGGAAATCTTCTACATCTGCCTGTCTAAAAACCCTGATACTTGCTGTCCACCCACCAGTAGAGAAATTACCTCGTATCCCACGAATTTCAAAATCCTGGGCATCCATAGTTGAACAATAAAGATTACCCATCGGATAGAGATCTTCTGCTGGGAAAAGGTCATCTGCTGGATAAAGGCCACTAGAACATTCTGCATGGTCTAAAATGAATACGGGGCGATAACCATAAGAAACCTCCTCATTAGCATCAGTAATAGCAAGCCGAACCATATAAACCCCAGGAGTATCCCACGTCACTTGATGAGGGGCCACCTCTGTCCCCAAGGTATTAGCGGTTGCGGGAGTACCATGAGGGAAAGTCCACGTACCAGTAGCAAGAGGAGTTTCTCTGGGGGAGTAGCTATCCTCGCCCCAAAAGCGAAGAGTAACCTGATCTGTAGCCTCGTCCAGAAAAGCGCAAGCAGGAGGTCCCATAATAGGGACTGGAGGTTCTTGGTAAGTCTGATTGGTATGAGCAATATTATAATCTTTCCACCAAGTAACTTCACCCTCTTCAACTTCAACTCTCGGAAACCTGGGCCAGATTCTATGTTCATCTTTAACAGTTAAATAAAGATTATCCGCCCAGAGAATATCAGCGTTCTCTGCAACCTCAATGAAGCCAGAATAAGGCCAAGAAACAATAATGTTTCTAACTCTAATAATTCCAATATCCCTTCCACCAGCGTAAGACCCAACCCAAAGGGTAGTATGACGGTCATCAAAGTGAATCTCAAACACCTCGAAATTGTCGAAGCGGATACCAATCTGTCCACAATACATTCCATGTTCAGTCTCGGTTTTGTTGAAACTATTGGCTGTCGATGTATACCACACACCATCAATATAGCAATCAATGGAATGCTCCCTGAGTTTGACCGCTAGGTTATAAGTATGATTAGCCTCTATCCCGATAAGTGAAGTCCAAACAGAATGATACACACCACCCTGATAATATGCCAATTCAGCCCCACCAGTATTTAAATCAACAACCCAGAACCAAAAATTATTCGCATCTCGACAGCGAAAAGCAAGACCCATCTGGGCGGCGGGGGCTGGTGGGGCAGTTGTCACATCTATTGCTACAACTCCATCAGAAATGCCTGAATCTATCGCATTTAGAGCAGGAACCCCTTGAATATTTGCCTCATTACCTTGAATATCTGAATTCCCCTGTAACTCCGCCCACCCACCCCCCACTACATCAATATCTGGTGTATGAGCATCAAGCGAAGTACCATTGCCATCAGTGAAAGTATCCAATACAAAAATTGTTGAATTATACCCCAGGCAATGACCACCATTATCAAATGGAATAAAACGTTCCCCCTTGGCAATGTCAGGTGAGTCTATCGTCCCCGTGAACATTGTATTCGGTTTATGCACGACCATAAAAATATGAGACCATTGTCGCATTTGTCTTAACTTGGCAAGATCACCAACACTCATTTCTGGCATATTTATATATCCCCATTCTCCCGATGAAAGGCCAAATGTTCCGCTTGAGAAGGAAAAAGCGTTAGATTTTCCTTACGATTATCATCCCTGATACCGTTCCTATGATGGACGATTTCCCAAGATTCAAGGTAGCGACCAAGATACTCAGACATTACTAAACGATGTTCATAAATATAGCCATTAGGGGAAGCCCTGGGGTGACCTGGTCTCAAAATTAAAACATAATCTATACCATTCCGTGTCCGCCCACCCTTCCAGTTGGGATGCTTCTCGCCTTTCTGAGACTCACCTATTTTTCGCCGATGTTCTGGGGAATGATGTTTTCCCCACATAGGATTATTCTCACCTCGCATGCGCTCAGACATTTTCCGCCGAGTCTCCAATGAGTGTTTTTTACCCCGTCTATATTGGTTGCCTCTTTGGGCCTCACTCAATTTCCGTAAATGCTCTGGAGAAAACGGCGGCAATTTCTTGCCCTTCTTACTCTCACTTATTCTCCGCTTAGTTTCTTCGGAATGTTTGCTACCTAGTTTCACGGTCTCAATATCCCCGACAAAATCATCTTAGTGTTCTCATAGTACCAGTCGACCCTATTCGCCGAAACTTCATCAATTGCTACTCCCGTGTAGGTTGTATGAGTCCCATCATCTGGGGCAGCCATAACTACTGTATGCAACCCTCCATCTGTCCATAAATCGTGGAGTTGATTATGCTCAGTTTCATCACATATCCCGATTTCCAGAACGACAGACATATAAGCCGAGAAGCGGAGTTCTCTGCTCCCCACTCGCCCAATCTGCTGCCGTCTCCACGTTGTCCTAATCGGATATTTGGACAGGGGAGCACCATCCATCCAAATATAGTTAAAAACACCGTCAATTGGGTCAGGATACCTGGGCATATAGTATCTCCTTATTGAACATTAAATATCCGCCTACAATGTGGGCATCGTAATTCGCCCCTGTGATTTCTTTGTACCACCAATTCTAAATTTTCTGAACGATTATCATCCTTAATACCATTGATATGGTGGACAATCTCATAAGGTTCTAAATACCTACCAAGAGATTTTTCCATCACAAGGCGATGTTCAGGAACATACCTTCGCTTACTAGCATGGGGGTGATCACAGTTATAGACAAGAATATATCCCTGGCCAGTCCGTATGCGTCCACCTTTCCAGGAAGGAGCATCCTTCCCCCGCTTCCCCAAGTTTGGAGCTTTTCCATTCCGCAGAGTTGCACTTATCTTCTGGCGATGTTCTAGCGAAAGTTTCCTGCCTTTCATGGCCTTACTTATTTTTTGACGAGTTTCCGTTGAGAGTGTTTGTCCTCGATGAGCCTCGCTCATCTTCCGCCTGGTTTCTGGTGTGTGCTTCCTGCCCTGAAGAGATTCACTTAGATTACGGCAATGCTCTGGTGAACGCTTCCTACCTGTAAGCGCTTCGCTTATCTTTCGCCGATGTTCTCGTGAGAAATCCTTTCCCCACATAGGATTCTCTTTACCACAACGCTTTCCTCTCATACTCTCAGATATTTTTCGACGGGTCTCCAATGTATGTTTCTTACCTTTGAAGCTCATTGTTTATCTCCTCCTTATAGAACCTCCTCAAGCACAGACCGCATAACCCTGAGAACACTATTTTCAAAGTCCCCGCTCCACGCCCCTCTCTGTTCACCGTCTATAGTAAGTCTAATATCTACACCTGTTCTCGGCATTCTCTGACCGAGTGGCCAGGCGGCAAACATTTCTGGACCACCTTCTCCAACCACAAGTGAAGTAGGTCTTCTGGCAATTCCTATTCCCCCTGCCGCAAGCCCCCAAGATTCTGGAAGACCAAAACCCGTGAGCAAAGGATGGACTCGGAGAGGAGGGGGTGGGCCATAAGGACTACCTGAGTGTTGTTGTAATAAAGCTAACCTTCTATTCAACCATTCTCGTAAGGCTCCAAGATCACCTTCATACCATTCATCGAGAAATCTTCGCAGTTCAGCGTAAGTACCTTCCCATTCCTCTTCCTCTTCCATTAAGCCAATTAAAATGGCCTCTAATCTATTCTGAAGACTCTCCCAAAGGTCAGCCTCGCGCTCTTGATAATTTCTGATAGCATCTTGCCGTTGACATTCAGCATTACGGCGGGCTTCCTCCTGTTGACGCACATAATTCTCCCTCAATTCTTCTAACTGTCGTTCAAGTGAATCCGTCAACTCATCCAGTTGCTCTTGGATTGCCTCCCTGAGTTCTTGTAGTTGCTCCTTAAAATCCTCTATTGCCCTGCGACGATTGACATCATATCCTTCTTCTCTTTGTTTCTTTTCAAGGGCATATCTCTGTTGAATCCGCCGCATTGAGATAGCATCACGCTTCCTGGCCGCTTCCTCCAGATCCAATAGATATTCATCCCGAAGTTGACGCATCTCTCTCTGATGGTCTTCTTCCATTCTCTGGAGGTTTTTGTTATGATCCTCTCGTAATTCTTCTTCCCTTTCGGCCCCGTCTTCTCTAACTTTTCGCCTGCGCTCTTCAAATCTCTCAAGTAATTGACTCCTTCGAGCCTCGTATCTTGCTCTTAAATCTGCCAACCGCCGTTCAAGGTTCCGTGCTATATCCGCCAATCGGCGAGAAAGTTGGATTTGGGCTTGTTCTAATGCTTGCCGCCAACTGCGAAGCGCGCTTTGAGCTTGGCTAAGAGCCCTACTGAGCACATCTCCCAAATCATCGAAAGCATCCTCTGTATCGGCTGCCGCATCAATCAATGATTTCATTCTTTCTTCAAGTTCAGAAAACGAAGTGCCAGCTTCCTCCGCTTCCTCACCTGTTTCACCAAGCCTCTTCCCCAACCATTCCAAAACTGTCGATCCTGAGATTATGTCCTCATAGATTTTAGCCTGTGTCTTACCATACTGATCAAGTATCCATTGCAATCTTTCCCATCCCAGTTCGCCTGTCATGAGGGCCGTCGTTAATAGCAAGACTGTATCTAGGGCTGCGCCTATGCCACTAACTATAGTAGCAAAGAAACGAGTAATAGCATCTGCGGCGATGGCCGCCACCTCAGTACCAAGAATCAAAAGTTGATTCCACATATTCTGGAATTGGATTAACTTAGGTTGCTGGGCTATGAGGTCCGCTCTCTTCGCCCGCAGTGCTTCCGAGATTGCCCATTCTTCGTCTAATACATCTCCTGTTTCCTCAGTTATCCTGATGAATTCTTTGGTAAGGAACAAGGTGCGAAGCAATACTTTTTGCTGTTTATTTAATTCATCCCAGTTGTAGCCTAATTCTTGGCTATATTCTCTTAACGCCGCACTTGAGTCCCTTACATTTACACCAAGCGTCGCCCAATTACGGACTTGACCCTGAAGGGCAGTTGAAACCCGTTGAGCATAAGCTGGGAAATCCAATCCCATAATGATAGCCATTTCCCCTGCCAACTGGATGATATATTCCATCTCTCCGGCAGCGAGGCCCAAATCATCTAACGTAACTATCAGGGTCTTCATCCCCCGCACTAAGTCTGTCATCTTGATAAGTGGGAGTTCTCTTCGCATTCTCTGAATTCTTTCAAGCCAGCTATCCCAAGAACCCAAACCTCCTTCGATCTCCTGGCCCGCACCTGAAATAATAACTCTAAGGCTCCACATTTCTCTTTGTAATTCAACTGTAGCAACAGCCATGTCTCTGAAGATACCTATAACGCCGATCAGAATCTTAAAAGCCACAAAGACACGAAGGAGTGCGCGCGCAACGGAATTCAACTTCCAAAAAGCATCTTTTACTTCTTCTCCCGCGGTCTTGGTTTTCTCCAATTTAGGAATAACCAGGCCAAGAGATGTGGCAAGTTTTCGTCCTTCCTCACTCTGAACGTACATGGACAAACTGAGTTCCTGCCCCGCAATATCAGCTTTTTCACCGGCGATGGCAAATTGCTCAAGGAATTTCGTTGTCTGGGGAAGCTGTTGAAGAATTTCTCCAGAAATAGTTTTCCCAATAGTCCTTAACGATGCAGATAACTCATTCATCAACTTAAGATTAGATTGCATTCTCGTGGCCATCTTAGTCCAGGCAGCGTCAACCTTTGTTATCCGCGCCTCAACTTCCTCTGCGCCGACAAGTTCAAAAACAATACGAGCGATTCGTTCTGTTATAGTCTGACGTTCAGCCATGATAAATCCCCATAACTAATCATTCCTATTGAGAGCCCAACTCTTATTAAATCATCCAAACGATTTACTCTCATAATTACCTCAAATGTTTCTACTATTCCTTCTGGATAAAGATTTTCCTCTAACCATTCTTCGTCTACATCTAGAAAAATACTAAACAATTTTACTACATCCATCGGGAAACTTTCACCCATTGAACGCATCGTTTGTTTTATTGTTTCCCTGAATATTCCTGGTTCCATTAAATCTTTTGTTGCCATCAATGAAGGTAAGATCTCCCGCAAATATGGCACTACTAATAGAAGGACTTGAAGGGTAGCCTTTGCTTTTAGGGGCTTAATCTCAATCTCTCGATCCCCAATTTGAGCATAGTTCCTTCTTCCTTTAAGCCACTTTATCAAATATCTTATTTTCTTTTTCATGTTTTCTTCCGTTTATATTTTTCCCCAAGATCAATAACAATTCCTTGAGGGATATAGCGTTTGGGAATCTTTATATCTTTTTCCTTCTCCTCCTTCTTCTCCAGCATCCACCCTGGCCTCTTGAGAGGAATATACCGACTTTTCTTGGTGCCTTTATCATAGGCATAAGCCACATCACTAAGTCGATATAAAAATTCCCGCTCAGCGAACTCCTGCAATTCAGCTTCTTGAATGTAGCAGGCCGCTTCTTCGGGAAACAGATTCAGAATATATTTTGCCGTCCAGCCATAGATTCGTGCTAATCTAGTAACCCAAGTGGCTACAAACCTTCCATTATATTCATATACCTTCTCTTTTCTCTCTTGAGATTCAGAGAAGATTGGGAGGTCCATCCGAACATTATTCAATTCTACGAGACGCAAAAACCCGTCAGCAAATTCCAGAGAGGAACAATCTTCCCATTCCTCTCTGGAAATGTTAGAAGACAAAGCAAGATAATCAAGCAAATACTCAATACTACGAGTAGATCGCTTGCTTAGTGCCTCTTGGTATTTGCGGTACAGCTCGCCCAGCCGAAAGAACCGTCCAAGTCTGGCCCTCTCTACTATGCGGGGCTCGCCTGCGAGGGTGATTTCGGTGGAGCGAGGTTTAATCGCCTCGTAGAAATCCACCTAATCTACCTCACAGATTAAATTTCAGACGGATCCAATCGGACCATAGTTGCAAACCGCTGTGCTACAGGCATATCATCATCGGCGAAGAATCGCATTGTAATCCCAACACGCCATGCTTCAGCCCAAGGTGTTGCAATCTCCCAAGCATCAACAAATTGACATCTATGTCCAGTCACAGCAACGAAATCTCCTGCGGTTGGATCATAAACTCGGCTGAAATAGGTTCTGTAAAATACAGTATTATCTATCTCCCCGAAACCGAATCCCTCGGTCCCTTCATCCGCCTCCATATGAACAGCACCGCCCCTAAGTATCCTACTCAAGATACTGAATGGGAACATACTCTTCAAGGTGAAGGAGACGTACATGAAGTTCCTGCGCTGGATTAAAGCTGCATCACCAATGGTGTCACAGCGCACGGCATTGATGGTTACGTCATCACCGAATCTGAACTCCTCATAGCAACCAACGGCATAAACTGGTGACTCGGCTGTACCAGTTAACCCCCAATAGAGCTCATCACCTGGAGCATCCTCACCCTCATGGGCGTACACCCCAGGATCAGAGAAATAGAAATAAGGTGCGCCCTCAATATATAGATCTTCTGAGGCAAATGTGTTTCCAGCGGGGGTTGCATCGGTTGTTTCAATATCTGCCATCTTTCTCCTCTACTTCTTACGCAGGACCAAAATACGGCTGTTCTGGTACAGTTCTACCAGGATCTCCTGCCTTCCGACCACAACATTTGCGTGCGGACCTAACTCTCTGGAGTAACCCTCCGTAATCCTCAGTGGCCACATTAGAAATCCTATCCTTAGTGGTGAAACGATACCGTCGCCCCGTCACAGGTCCCTTAATTATGAACACATCTGGTACTCCGAGATACCTAATTGGTATCATACCAGCTGGAATTGAAGGTCCTACATCTTCCACAATTTCAATCGAATCTTTATATTCTTCAATAAGTTTTTCTATCTCTTCTTCGGGAGAGAACTCCTCAACCTCTTCCTCAGAAACAACTTCTTCTATCTCCTCTTCGAGGGGAATTTCTACCTCGCCCAGAATCTCTTCCTCAAGCGAGGATTTTTCTTCCCCCTCAGAGGGAACGACTTCTATTCTTTTATCTTTCTTCTTTCTTCTTTTTGGCATCTCTAATCCTCAATTATATCATAGAATCTCAATTTTGACTACCCTCGTAGGTTTCTTCGCCTGCGATCTAATTCTAACCAAGAAAAGAAATGAAAATTCTTACAACGCTTACATTTAATTGTTATTCCGCCTCTTCCGAAGATAATCAAAAGTCTACCACACTGACATCTACCTTGCTCGGCGGCACTAAGATACTTTCTGGTAGATTGATATTCTGAAGAACGTTTCTGCTCTCCAGAGTCTCGGCCCGATTTTGATTGCGGCATTAACACTCCCTAGACTTATATTCCCCGTCCTGAAAGTAGTCTCATTAAGCATCTCCTCATCGAGTGCCTCAGCAACCAATCCAGCAATAGTATCCGCTTCCAAGCTACTTGTACCTTCACTAAAAGAAACAATAGAGAAATAAGATCTAAAGATATCATCCCTGCACGGCGTATTTTCTGTAGGATTAAGATAAGTGAGATTAACTCGTATAGCAGGATAAACAAATTGCGTCCCCTGAAATTGATTTTCCCTTATTTTCTCCTCCTCATCAATACCAAGTGCCAAATGAAGAGCGGGAATCCCATATTGTGTATTATCTTTCAATCTCCTGATCAATGCTTCCTGGATTTGAGAATTGATTATCATCCTCTACCCCATGTGGGAAGAACCCTCATCCCAAGCCTTCTAAACATTTCCATATAAGGAGGTAACATTTCTCTAATCGCTTGGCGCAGCATTCCTCTTGCTGGGACACCTGGATGCATTACAATGGCAGGAGCACCCCCTTTCCCTTTTATAACCCTAAGTTTTCCTTCTTTTACAAAAGCCAATTTGCCATGAGATTGTTTCGCTGTTATTGGATACCTTGCCTTTGCGCCTTTTTCCTTATGAATTCCCGTACCAAACTCGTGCCAATGGAACTTTTCGGCGTCGGTGCTGATAATCCCAGATTCCCAGGCATTATGCCCGATAGGGCGAGCGGGATCAGCACTCAACGTATACCCCAATCTCCCAGGGGCTTTTGGAATCGTTGCTTGCACCGTAGCTTGGGCTAAAGAGGTTAAAATGGGTGGAATTTCCTCTCTCATACTTCGGAAATATTCCCCCATATCACCTCGTATTGTGACCGTAACTTCATTGGGCATGTAATTTCACCAAACCTGTCGAATAAGGTCGTTTTGGTCCATATCTAGACTAAAAAAATTTCAGGCAACAGACCTTGATTCCACATATCGGTTCACGTACAGCTCAATATGACCCCTCGCATCGGAAGGAGAAATGGAATCAATCATAACAGAGACTATGAGAAACTCGATATTAAAAAGGGGATGCGTTGCTGGACTGGTAACAATAAATTTGTCACCCTCTCGGATGCTGTAATTGGCGGGCCAGACTATGATTTGAAAAGGTTTAAGTGTTTCTAATCCTTGATCTGCCACATCTATATATGTAGGTCTGATAGATGCAATCCTACATAGAACATTCGTATAAAGATCCACGAAGGAAATCACGGCTCCACCCACAACGTCATCAGCAGCCTGAGTGCGGCGCTGGATAGTACACGTAGCGTTAAGTCCTTGAAGCATTTATAATTTCCCTTCCTCTCTCATTCTCTCATGGGTCGCCAGAACCGATATACCCTCACCTGGGATATATCCCCTCGTTGCCTCTATAGCATCTTTAATATCTTGTTTAATCTCTTCAGGGTTAGCATCAATTCGTTCCGCAACTTCAAAAACCCGCACAAACAAATCACTAAGAGAGAGTAACACTATCGCCTTCCCCCAAATTTGATAGCTCTTTTAATTGATAATCCACGAAGCTGTTGCCACATCGCATTAGCCAAAGGAGAATCCCCGAAAGCAGTCTTAAAGAGAGTACCCCTGGTCTCTGAATAACTCATACTTGACCAAGATTTAATGTCCCCCAGAAGTATCATACTAGGGAGGCCGAGCATCGCGTTAAGAATCTGTTGCGCCCACTGTGCGATCCAAAAACGGACTATCTTCCCCCAACTGGCATCAGCATCAAGCAAAGAACCAAATCCATAGGTGTAAGTGATATCCACCACAAAGGCTTCTATACCATAAGTACAAGTCGCACAAGGGCAACACCAAGAACAATCATCCCTTATTTCAATGATACCACTCTCAGCATGTTTAAGAATCCACTCCCCCACCGTCGTTTGAATATCTGCAAATTCACAACCGATGTCGTGGTGAGGGATAACCGAATCAATTCCTATAACCCTATCTTTATCCAATTGGAGGGGGCGAATGCCTCGATATAAACTGCCACCAGGCCAGGTATGTCTCTCTTCAGTCACCGCAGATGTGAGGCTAGTATTGAACCCAATCTCAAGCATATCTTCAGTAATCTCCACAGCAATTTGAGACTGAACGAGTGTTGCGGTTCCAGTTAGAAAACCATATAATGCCCACTCTGCTTCTATAAATAAACTCATGGCCTCCTCAAGAAAGGGGCTTGCGATCTCCTACACAGCCTTTTCTTTCCGCCCCAATTATATCATAAAATGTCTCCAGAGTATAGTCCCAAGAACGACTCCTCGCATAACTTCTCCCGAACTCACGGAGATGGTCTAGGAAGTCATCTGAAGCCTCGTAAAGCATTTGCAGTTTACTAATTCCATCGCTGATTGATGGAAAACACCGCCGAGTGTCACCATATACGTCCCAAAAATCATATTCACAATCAATTAACAAGCCACCACCTTCCTCCACAAGTTCGACAATAGCACTAGTCTTAGTACCTACAGGGATCGCTCCCCCAACTGACATTGCTTCTAGTAGCGGGAGGCCCAGACCTTCAGCCTTAGAGGTGTTAAGCAAAACATCAGATGCAGCATACATAAGCCAAAGAGATTTGGGGGAAGAGTGCGCTCC